>Ga0207655_1001138_pt1 | contig 25932 bp, 27 predicted proteins | sample KBSM44metaG_FD_184398 | JGI IMG/M metagenome (GOLD analysis project Ga0207655, IMG submission 184398) | Miscanthus rhizosphere microbial communities from Kellogg Biological Station, Michigan, USA - KBS M4-4 metaG (SPAdes) (version 2) | ecosystem: Host-associated > Plants > Roots > Rhizosphere >... | reverse complement strand
CAGCGCGATGGCCGATTCATTGTCGGCATCCACCGATAACTCCAGCCCCTTGATCTCCGGCCAGGCCTGGCGCGCAACCTCGGGCAGGGCTTGCAGGCAGGCCTTGCCGTAACCTTTGCCCTGGGCGCGGTGATCGACTTGCAGGGCGTGCAGGGTGGCGCTGTGTTCGTCGGCCCAGGCCGGCAGCACCGGCGGGCGCTTGAGCAGCAGGAAGGCCACCGGAACCTCTTCGGCCAGCAGGGCAAAGCCTTTGACGCCGGGCCCCGGTTTGGACAGCAAGGTGTGCAATGCACCGTGGATGTCGCCGGAGAATCTGATTTGTTCGGCGTGGATTTCGATGGCCTCGACCTGTCGGCGCTGCAAGGCGTTCAGGCTTTCGTAAGGCACGAGTCGGGCTGTCACTGGAGTGTCCTTTTTCCAACACAAATGAGCCTCGGATTCTAGCGAGTTTGCCTCCATGGATTATTTTTATTTCGGTTGTCGATTTGGCTTTTCGCCAGACGACTAAAGGTGTCTTCAACAAAAAACGTGGAGAACCCTCATGAACGCTCAGACACAAATCCATAATTTGATCGAGAGCTACCGTCAGGCAGTCATCGCCAAGGACGTGGAAAAGGTCATGGCCCTGTACGCCGACGACATCGTCTCCTTCGATGCCGTCAAAGCCCTGCAATTCAAGGGCAAGGCGGCCTACCGTGCGCATTGGCAGGAATGCATGGAGATGTGCCCCGGCCCGCATATTTTCGAGTTCCATGAAATCAACGTCGTGCCGTCGCAGGAGATCGCTTTCGCTCACTGGCTGGCGCATTGCGGCGGCACCAATGAAAAGGGTGAAACCCAGGCTTGCTGGATGCGCGTCACCGCGTGCTATCGGCAGGAAGCGGGGCTCTGGCAGATCGTCCACGAACACTGGTCGGCTCCATTCGACATGGCCAGCGGCGCGGCGCTGTTCAACCTGGAACCCTGATGGTCGGGCTGTTTATCGGAAAGCAGCGCCAAAGCGCCAATCGACAGCCATAGTTGATCAGTTCGGTCACGGCAAAGCCGCCTGAAATGGAGAGTCCCATGAAGTATCTATGCCTGGTCTACAGCAACGAGCACGAATTGCACTCGATGCCCGAAAGCCCCAACGACGCCGAGTGCATGGCCTATGCCGAGTCGATCCAGGGCAGCGGCCGGATGATCGCCGCCGAAGCGCTGGAGTCGGTGCAGACCGCGACCACCGTGCGCATGCGCAACGGCAAAATGTCGATCACCGACGGCCCGTTCGCTGAAACCAAGGAGCAGTTGGCCGGCTTCTACCTGATCGATGCCAAGGACCTCAATGAAGCCCTCCAGGTCGCCGGTAACATTCCGGCGGCCCGGGTCGGCTGCGTCGAGGTGCGGCCCGTTCGCCAGTTGAATGCCTGAATAACTATCACAACAGGAGTTCTTTTATGAGTGTGCAATCCGTCCAGCGAAAAATGGCCCCAGGCATGCCGGACTGATGCCGGGCGAATCGGTACGGGCGCAAGTCGAGCAGGTTTACCGCGACGAGTCGCGGCGAATCCTGGCGACCCTGATCCGCTTGCTCGGCGATTTCGACCTCGCCGAAGAAGCGCTGCACGAGGCGTTCTTCGTCGCGGTCGAGCGCTGGCAGCGCGACGGTGTGCCGGACAATCCGCGCACCTGGCTGGTGTCTACTGGCCGTTTCAAGGCCATTGATGTGTTGCGCCGGCGCGCACGTTTTAACGCATCCCGGCCGGTGTTGATCGCTCAACTGGAGGCGCTGGAGCAGGCCGACTGGAGTGACGAAGACGTGGAAGACGATCGCCTGCGCCTGATCTTCACCTGTTGTCACCCGGCACTGGCGGCGGACGCTCAAGTGCCGCTGACCCTGCGTGAAGTCTGCGACCTGACCACGGAAGAAATCGCCCGGGCATTTCTCTCGGCGCCGGCCACCATCGCCCAGCGCATCGTGCGCGCCAAGGCCAAGATCCGTGACGCGAAAATCCCATACCAAGTGCCCACCCTGGCGGAACTTCCCGAGCGACTCGACAGCGTGTTGCGGGTGATTTACCTGGTGTTCAACGAAGGGTACTCGGCGTCTGTCGGCAGCGAGCTGACCCGTGAAGACCTGACGCGCGAAGCGATTCGTCTCGGTCGGTTGTTGATGGAGCTGTTGCCTGAACCGGAGGTGATGGGGCTGCTGGCGCTGATGCTGTTGCATGAGTCTCGGCGCCCGGCCAGGACCTCCGCGAGCGGTGAGCTGATTGTGCTGGATGAACAGGATCGCTCGTTGTGGAACGCCGAGCTGATTGCCGAAGGCTGCGCCTTGATTGAGCGGGCGTTGACGACACGGCGCTTCGGACCTTATTGCCTGCAAGCAGCGATTGCCGCGGTGCATGCCGAAGCGCCCTCGGCGGCAGAGACGGACTGGGCGCAGATTGTCGGTCTGTACGACGTGCTGCTGCGGGCGGTGCCGTCGCCGGTGATCGAACTGAACCGCGCGGCGGCGCTGTCCAGGCGCGATGGCCCGCAGGCCGGGCTGACGTTGATCGAAGGGATTCTGGCCCGGGGCGAGTTGCTGGATTACCACCTGGCGCATTCGGCACGGGCAGAGTTTTGCCGGCAGTTGGGAAGGGTGGAAGAGGCGCGAGCGGCGTATCAGCGGGCGCTGGAATTGACACAGCAGGTGCCGGAACGGCGGTTTATCGAGGGGCGGCTCCGGGCGTTGGAGTGATGTGATTTCACCGGCCCCATCGCGGGCACCGCTATTCCAGCATCTTGCCCAATAACCAACTCCCCGCTGGCCCCGGCGGGTGCAAACGCGACCACAGCGCATCGACATACACCGGTTTTGGCCAGCCGCGCACTTTCAATTCCACCAACGAACCAGCCCCGAACCGTCCCACCAGCCATCGCGGCAACGGTGCCCAGCCGAACCCGCCCTGGGCCATTTCCAGCAGCATCAGGTAACTTGGCGCCGACCAGACCCGCCCCTTCGCGCGGCTTTCATACGGATTGACGATCGTCGCCAGACGCAGTTCGCGGTGCTGTTGCAGCACGTCCTGATCGATGTCGTTCAGCGTCGCCAATGGGTGCGCGTGGGACACGAACAGGGCGATTTCCGTGCGCTCGTCCACCGTCGAACTGACCAGGTCCGGCGGGTAGCTGTCCTGCATTTCGGCGAAGGCGACGTGCGCGCGGCCGCGTTGTACCAGTGCTACCAGGTCATCGCATTCGGCGATCAGGCATTCAAGTTCCAGGTCCGGGTAACGCTGCTCGAAAGCACTGAGCGCCACTTCGAAACGGTCGGACTGGTAAGTGTCGGAAATCGCCACGGTCAACTTTGGCTCGATGCCTTGGGACAGTTGGCTGGCGGTCATTTCCAGACGGCTGGTGGCGGCCAGAATCTCCTCGGCCCGTTGCAGCATGACGTGCCCGGCCGGGGTCAGGCTCGGCTTGCGGCTGCTGCGGTCGAAGAGGACAAGGTTCAAGTCGATTTCCAGGCTCGCCACGGCGGCGCTGATGGTCGACTGACTGCGCCCGAGCTTGCGCGCCGCGGCGGAAAACGAGCCTTGGGTCGCGGCCTCTACAAACGCCAGCAACACTTCGTGGGAAGCCATGAACTATCGCCTTGATCGATGGTTATTGGTTATGAAGTATCGGTTCGATGGCAGATCATGGCAACCACAGTCACTCAGGGAGTCTGGCCATGAACGCCAACAAATCCATCACTGAACGCATCTTCCAGGCCATCGGTTTCGAGCTACTGGCGATATTGATCTGTACTCCGCTGCTGGCCTGGATCATGGACAAACCCATGTTGGAAATGGGCGTGGCAACCATGGCGATTGCAGCCCTTGCCTTGGCCTGGAACGTGGTCTTCAACGGCTTGTTCGACCGCGTGCTCAAACGCTTCGCCATTGTGCGTAACGCCTGGGTGCGCGTGGTGCATGCGCTGTTGTTCGAAGGCGGGCTGGTGGCATTTGGGGTGCCGTTGATTGCCTGGTGGCTGAAGATCAGCCTGTGGCAGGCGTTCCTGCTGGATATCGGCGTGCTGCTGTTTTTCCTGCCGTACACCTACGTGTACCACTGGGGTTACGACGTGGTGCGTGAGCGGTTGATGGTGCGCAGGGCGTTGGAAGGGTAAAAGCAAAGATCGCAGCCTTCGGCTGCGATCTTTTGATCTTTGTTTACAGGAACTTGTGCATCAAACGTGGAAGTAGCCCACGCACGAATCGAACGGCAGGCGCTTGAGTTCGATCTTGTTCAGGTCGAGCACTTCGCGCAGGGCTTTGGTTTCGCCGGGGAAGTTGCGATAGGCGACTTCGTCGAGCACTACGATCGCGCCTTTTGGCATGTACGGCAGGAAGGTTTCCAGAGCGACTTTGGTCGACTCGTACAGGTCGGTGTCGAGGATCAGCATCGCCACCACCAGGTCCGGACGCGTCTGGACCCACTCCGGCACAGTCTTGACGATGTCGCCTTTGACCAGCTCGCAGCGCGGGATACGGTTGACCGGGCGCAACAGGTCGTTGGCGTCGATCATGTCCTGGATCAGCGACTGGTCGGTGTCGGAGAACATGGTCTCGTTGACGTCCGCCGGGTCTTCTTTCTTGTCGATACTCTGGAAGCCTTCGAAGGTGTCGAAGCCGATGATCGACCGGTTGATCGCGTAGGGTTCCAGAATCATCGACAGGTGCATGTAGAGCATCAGCGAGTTGCCCTTGTACACGCCGCATTCAATGATCGCGCCAGGGATTTCGGCGACTTTCTTGAACAGCTCCATGCGCGACAGTGCAGCGGTCACGCCGATGCGGTGGGCGAAGACAAATGGCGCGTCGGCCACATACTCGGCGTCGACCCGTTTCAGGACATTGGCACGGGTTTCGTTGTATTGAGCCTCGGCGGGCGTAATGCGACGCTTGGTCATTGCTGGATTCCTTGGAATTTCGAAAAGTCGTGAGCGTGGAAATAATCGTTGAACCCTGCACCGACGTCCGGGCAGGCGCTGTCGACGTTGATCGCGCCGCGCTTGTGCTTGAGGTCGTCAAGGTGCATCAGGCGGAAGTCCACACTGAAGCGGGTCTGTTGCGTGTAGTTGGGAACCGTACCATGCAGGTGAGAACCGGAAAAAATCAGCATGTCGCCCATGTTGCCGGCCACGCGGATTTCCGAAGAAGTATTGATCTCTTCCAGTGGAACCGGGTGTACCCGTACTTCCTCCTTGAGGTTTTCCTTGGCTCGATGACGCTGGTTGTTGATCCAGTCGGACAGGCTCCAATCCTTTGAAGTGTTCTTCACCGGTAGGTCGAAATAACCGCCATTGATCATCATGGTCTGGTCAGGGCTGATGGTATGCACCGGCATCCAGGTGTTGATCTGACAGTCGACGCCGCCGTACCAGGTGTCGCGATGGGGTTTGTAGGCATAGCTGACGCCGGCATGCAGGTAGTCGAAGTTAGGCACTACGCGGATTCGTGGCACGTCGAAAATGTACTCGCGAGGGTCGACACCGATTTCATCGATGAAGCCCAGAATCAAGTCCTTGGCGCGTTGGCTGTTAGTGAACTGGCTCTTGAGGCGAGTGACCAGGACCACGAATTCTTCCACCGGCATCAATGTGTGCAGCGTCTGGTGATTGGTCTCGCCGTCGAAGGCGGCAGTGATGCTTTCTTGGGCAAACGCACACAATTCTTTGGCCGTGCGTAGCTGAGTGTTCAGGAAGATGTCGCCTGCGTAGATGGCTTCTTTGAAGTCAGCTTTCTTCTGAAGCTGATTGATATACAGATTCACGGTTCCCCTCCTGAATACATCGAGTCTCTTAATAGTCGGCAACACGGTAGCAAACTGAAGTGCTATCCGGCGGGAGAGGGATCAATAAACGATTAATCCCATGAATTTGCGACGAAATGCTTAAGGGGCGTATTACATTCGACGATGAGTCGACTGTTGGTCCGCCTTCGCGGGCAAGCCCGCTCCCACAGGGTATTGCGGGGCTTCAGAAAAACTTGGTGAACAACCAATACAAACTGCCCGACAACACAATCGCCGCCGGCAAGGTCAGCACCCAGGCCATCAGCAGGTTGCGGATGGTCTTCATCTGCAAGCCGCCACCGTTGGCGACCATGGTCCCGGCCACGCCTGAAGACAACACGTGGGTGGTCGATACCGGCAGGCCGAACATGTCGGCGGCGCCGATGGTCAGCATCGCCACGGTTTCTGCCGATGCGCCTTGGGCGTAGGTCAGGTGCGTCTTGCCGATTTTCTCGCCGACCGTCACCACGATGCGTTTCCAGCCGACCATGGTGCCCAGTCCCAGGGCGATGGCCACCGCGATCTTCACCCACAGCGGAATGAATCGCGTGGCGTTGTCGATCTGTTGCTTGAACAGTTGCAGCTTGCCGGCGGTGTCGGCGTCGAAGTTGCCGACCTTGTTCTTGTCCATCAGGCGAATGGTTTCGCTGGTCAGGTACATGTCGTTGCGCACGTTGCCCATCGCTTCGGCCGGGACTTTCGACAGCGAGCCGTAACCCTTCACTTCGTTACCGATTTGGCCCGCCAGCGCGGCGAGGGCGGGGATCAGTTGCGGGGTGGCTTCCTTGTTGCGCATGTAGTCGGTCAGCACCGGGCGTGGATCGGTGGGCATCGGCAGTGGTGTGTTTCTCATCAGGGCTTGCTGGGTGACTTCGGCCACCGCGGCGAATTGCAAGGCCTGATCCGCCGGCATGGTGCGGTTCAGCGCATACGCCATCGGCAGCGTGCCCACCAGAATCAGCATGATCAGGCCCATGCCTTTCTGGCCGTCGTTGGAGCCGTGGGCGAAGGACACGCCGGTGCAGGTCAGAATCAACATGCCGCGAATCCACCACGGTGGCGGGGTATTACCCTTCGGCGCCTTGTACAGTGCGCGATTTTTGACGAAGACACGCAACGCCAGCAGCAACAACGCGGCGAATGCGAAGCCGATCAGCGGCGACAGCAGCAACGCGTAACCGACCTTGGTCGCCTGGGCCCAGTCCACGCCACTGGTGCCGTCGCGGCCGTGCATCAAGGCATTGGCTACACCGACACCGATGATCGAACCGATCAGGGTGTGCGACGAAGAGGCCGGCAAACCCAGCCACCAGGTGCCGAGGTTCCACAGAATGGCGGCGATCAACAGGGCGAAGATCATCGCGAAACCGGCAGAGGAGCCGACCTGCAGAATCAGCTCCACCGGCAGCAGGGCGATGATGCCGAACGCCACCGCGCCGCTCGACAGCAACACCCCCAGGAAGTTGAAGAACCCGGACCAGGCCACGGCGAAATTCGGTGGCAAGGAGTGGGTGTAAATCACCGTCGCCACGGCGTTGGCGGTGTCGTGAAAACCGTTGACGAACTCAAAGCCCAAGGCAATCAGCAGTGCCACGCCCAACAGCAGAAACGGCGTCCAGGTGGTGACCACCGTGCCGAGTTCGCTCATGTCGTGCATCAGGCTGTAGGCGGTGAACAACAGCCCGCTGCCCAGCACGGCAAAGAACATCACGAAGGTGAGCAGGCCGGGTTTTTTATCGAACTGCGGCCTGGCGCCACTGGCGGGCGCCTGGGAGGCGGCGGTGAAGGAAGGCGTAGCCATGCCGGACAATCCTGAGCAGAGAAGGAGTGTCGCCCATGATCGTTGCTAAATATTACAGTGAGACTGCGCTGGGTCAGTGTTTGGTTTTTTTGTGATGCCGGATGCTAAGGCAGGCAAATACCTGTGGCGAGGGAGCTTGCTCCCGTTCGGCTGCGAAGCAGTCGTAAAACCAGAGAATTCTGTTTGAATGAATAAACCGGATAGGGGCCGCTGCGCAGCCCAGCGGGAGCAAGCTCCCTCGCCACAAGGTATCGGTGATGATGGGCGGTTTAATAATCGCGCCGCTTACGAAACGCCCAGCGCCCGGCAATCAGGGTAAACGTCGCCACCAGTGCCACCAGAATCCAGAACCCCTCCGGATCCCCGGCAAGCGGCACCCCGCCGACGTTCATGCCGAAGAAACCGGCAATGATGTTGATCGGCAGCGCCAACACCGTGACCACGGTCAGGGTGAACAGCGTGCGGTTGCTCTGTTCGTTGAGGTTGGCGGCGATTTCTTCCTGCAACAGCTTGATCCGCTCACCGAGCGCCGTAAGGTCGTTGATGATCAGCGCAAACTCCTCGGTGGATTTGCGCAACTCCTTGACGTCCTCCTTCTGCAACCATTGCGGCGGGCGATTGAGCAGGCGCAGCAACGAGCCCGGCTCCAGCGCCAGCAACCGTTGCAGGCGCACCAGCACCCGGCGGTTGGCGCCCAGTTCGGCGCGGTTGGTGGACAGGCGCGACGACAGCAATTCATCTTCGATCTGATCGACACTGAGGCTGGTCTTGCGCACGATCTGCGTCAGCACTTCGCCCTGATCACGCAGCAAATGCACCAGCAATTCCAGCGGTGAGCGAAAACATTCACCGGCCTTCACCGAAGAGCGCAGCTTGTCCACCGAGTGCAGCGGTTGCAGGCGCGCGCTGATGATCAGCCGACTGCGGGCGCAGACCCACAGCGTCGAGACATCCGAGGAAACCATGCTGCTGAGGTTGAACACCACATCGTTGACCACCGCCAGCAACGCCGAATCGACATGCTCGATGCGCGTCGAACGCGACCCCTCGTGCAAGGCTTCGAAAAACTCGTCGGGCAATTCCAGATGGCTTTTCATCCAGCGCTCGCACGCCGCATGGGCCAGGTTCAGGTGCAGCCAGAGAAACTCATCACTGTCGTCCAGTTGTTGCAGGCAGTGCAGTGCCTTGGCCGAATCGATCTCTCGACCGCGCTCGCCGGGGCGAAAACTGAAACCGTAAAGCAGGCCGAACAGGTCGGAATCGCGATGGCGTTGATCAATGCTGTGGTTCATGAAGTCTCGCTGCGGGGAGGCGCCTGTCGCGGGTTTCACAGGTTCACTTGAGCCTCATCATTGCAAGCGCTCATGACGGTTTTGTGACGGCAAGGTGTACGCAAACGATTGCGATACCGATGGTCGGATTTTCCTCAAGAACCGCTCTGGAACGCCGATCACGCTTGGGTTACGTTTGCGCGCCTTCGGCCAAGGGCCAACGTGGCAGACAGGGATGTCCGGATACTTTTCACGCCTTCATCCGCGTGCCTCATTCCTGTTTCGAGTACTTCCCGATGTCTTTACAAAAGTCCCTTCGAGCACAAATTCTCGCCCTGTTGAGCGGCAGCCTGTTGGCGATGTTGTTGATCGCTTTGGCCTGCTTTCACTTTTTGTCCAACGGCGTTCAGAACTACGCGAACCTGATCGAAGGCCCGTTGCACACCTCGCAACTGATCGATGAAGCCAACCTGCAATTCAAGGTGCAGGTTCAGGAGTGGAAAAACGTCCTGCTGCGCGGCAAGCAACCCGCGGACCTGGACAAATACTGGAAGCAGTTCGAGGAGGGGCAGCGCAATGTGCAGGGTATCCTTGGTGAACTGGCCGGGCAGAAGGGTATGGAGCCGCAACTCAAGACCCGCATCGAACGCCTGCGTGAGGAGCATCGTGTATTAGGTGCGGCGTATCAGAAGGGCCGTGATGCCTACGTGGCGGCCGGTGCCGACCCAGCGGCCGGCGACAATGCGGTCAAGGGCGTGGACCGCGCCGCCAGCGAGCAGATGAATGAACTGGTCGGCGAACTGCGCAAGCAGAGTGTCGAACAATCGAAATTGATCAGTGCCAGTGCCGATCAGACGGTGTTGTCGGGGCTCGCGGTGATGCTGGTGTCGGGCCTGCTGATTGGTTTGTTGAGTCTGTGGCTGGTCAATCGCAACCTGGTGGAGCCGATCCGCAAACTGATCGACTACGTGGAGCAACTCAGTCAGGGCCGGTTCGCCGAGCGCGTGGCCAGCACCCGTCAGGACGAGTTGGGCAACCTGGCCAGGGCCGCCAACACCTTGCGCGATTTCCTCGCCGAAACCTTCAGTCGTTTGCAGCGCAGCGCGTCGGACCTGGACAGTGCCAGCGGTGAGCTGAACTCGATTGCCGGCCTTATGGCCAGCGGCACCAACGAGCAGTTCAATCGCACCGATCAGGTGGCCACGGCGATGAACGAAATGTCCGCCACCGCGCAAGAAGTCGCGCGCCACGCCGCCGAAGCGGCACGTGCGGCCGACGATGCCGACCAGTCCGCCCAGCAAGGCGAGAAGGTCATGCAGGGCACCATTCACACCATCACCCAAATGCGTGGCGAAATCGCCAACACCGCCACGGTCATCCGTCGTCTGGAAGAAGACAGCGGGCGCATCGGCAAGGTGCTGGAAGTGATTCGCGGCATTGCCGAACAGACCAACCTGCTGGCGCTCAACGCGGCAATCGAAGCGGCCCGTGCCGGTGAAGCCGGGCGCGGTTTTGCGGTGGTCGCTGATGAAGTACGCAGCCTGGCCCAGCGCACGGCAGCGTCGATCATCGAGATCAACCAGATCATTCAAACCGTGCAAACCGGTGCGGTGGACGCGGCCCAGGCCATCGAAAGCGGCCAGTCGCGCAGCGAGCAAAGCGTCGAGCAAGTGACCCAGGCCGGCGCCATGCTCGAGCGGATCACCCATGCCGTGGAAGCCATTCGCGACATGAACCGCCAGATCGCCACCGCCGCAGAAGAACAGACTTCAGTGGCCGAAGACATCTCGCGCAACCTCACCGAAATCACCAGCATCGCCAGCACCAACCTGGACAACGTGCAGCGCACCGAAGCGGCCAGCCACAACCTGCATGGGCTGTCGGGGCAATTGAATGAGGTGACGGCGCGGTTGAGCGCCTAGTGAAATGGGCTGTGTACCGAATCGGTTACCGAGTCGGTACACAGGCGTTGCAGGATGAAGGTGGCAGTACGGCGGATTCGGTGGTCAGCACCTCGGCCTGATCCCTAAGCATTACAGCTGTACACCTTGTTAAGGTCGGTGTGCCGTTGATCGGGTACTTGCAACCAAGACGCCCGATTTCAGCGGTACCTGTTATTTCTGACAGTAGACAGTTTTTTTCTCGCGGCGCTAGATATCCCTTGGCGCGCCTACTCAAACTGAACCTGTGCCAATACTTTCACAAGGAGCATTGCGATGACCGAAACATTGAACCCTATGACTGTTGTCGGTGGACAGTCGATCATTTTTTTCGTTGATGAAGCAGACCCAGTGATTCCGAAAGTAATCATTCCGGCACGGGAAGATTTTGTAGAAGGCGAAGAAATCTTCGTGAAGTTTGGCGACGTGGAGGTTGCTTATCACAAATATCGACAAGGTGATTTCTTTCCCATACACATTCCTTTGGACAAAGGAGCGCTGAGTCAGGTGGCTGTCGCTGCGGAGGCTTACTACACGATCAAGCATCTGGATGGATCGACCTCCACCTCAAGTTCTTTCCGTGCCAAGGTCGAGATGTTTAACAGCCAATCGTCCGTGAGTCACGCTAACGCGGTCTAAGACATTGAGGCTGTCGTCACCGCGTCAAAGGCAACGTGAATATGAACGCCGTTCCATGGGACTGCGTCGATTTCACATCAAGCTGCCCCCCATGGGCCAGCGCAATCTGATTGGCAATGTACAACCCCAACCCGAGGCCGGCCTGCGGTGTTCCGCCGGTCGGTCGCGAGTAGGGCTGGAACAGATGCTGCAGCGCATCCTCGGCAATCAGCCCGTGGTTTTTCACGCTCAATATGAAGTGCCCTTCGTTGACCTGCGCACTGACCTCGACCGGGCCGTCGGGATCGCCGTGGACAACGGCATTCGCCAGCAGGTTGGACAGCAACTGCGCGACCCGTTCGCGATCGCAATGAATGTCGCTCAGGTCGCCAATCGACGACTGAATAATACGCTTGGGGTGAATGCTCTGGATCTCGGCGATCACATGCCGCAGCACATCCCCCAAATCCGGGCACGGCTCGATATTCACCGGGATGCCGCGACCCAATGACCCGCGCGCGAAGTCCAGCACATCGTCGACCAGTTTGGTTGCACGCCGGGCGCTGGTGAGGATATGCCGAACCCGTTGCTCATTTGGCGGGTCTTTGAGTTTGCGCAGGAGCATTTCGGCGCCAGCGCTGATGGCGAACAAGGGGTTGCGCAGGTCATGGCCGAGCACGGCGATGAACTGTTCGCGCAGTTCGGTGGTTTTATGTTCCTTGATCGGCGCCGCTTCGGTCCGTTGCAGGTTTTCTTCGGCCTCGATCTGCAGCGCGAGCATCCGGGCGAAGGATTCCATGGTGCTCTGTATCGTGCTGGACCTGAGCGGCGCGGGATCAGGATCGAGGGCGCAGAGGGTGCCGAAGAAGCGCCCGTCGGTGCGAAGTATCGGCACCGCAATGTAGCTTTCGAAGGGATGATCGCGGCTGAGCGGGTCTTCACTGACCTTGTCGATGACCACCGAGTGCTGGCCCTGGCGAATTTCGTCGCTCAGCGTGGAGACCAGCTGCAGTTCATCGCCCACTTGCACGCCGAAACCCAGTCGATCGAGCACCGCGCAGGCGATCCAGGTGTTGTCGATGACGCGGGCCACCGCGGCGAACCGCAACCCGGTCAGCTCACTGATCACCTGAAGAACCGCCGGCACCGTGCTGATCCGGCCGATCGTGGCGATGTCTGCTGCCGCTGTTTGCCCCATATCCGTGGTTCTCTGCTTCAACATGCTGAGTGGTGTTGAGGGATTCTAGCGGGCCTGCGCAAAAGGGCGCGACTTCGTTCATGACTTCAGCGATTTGCCTTACGACGAACGCAAAAAAGCCGCACGACCCGAAGATCGTGCGGCTTTTTGCCGTTGAATCACTTGTCTTGTTTGTTGCTCAGGACCTTGCCAGTGGCGGCATCGAAGTCCACGTCCCATTCGGTGTTGTCAGCCAGACGCAGTTCCACTTCATATTCGTAACCGTTGAAGTGGTTATCCAGGTCGGTATCGGTAATCGTGGCGCCCGGATGCAACTTCAGCGCGGCCTGGTTCATTTCTTCCAGGGGTTTGATCTTGCCGCTTTTGACCAACTCGGGGATCTGGTCGACGCGAACATCAGCCTGGGCCAGGCCGGCGGTGAGGGTCAGGGCAGCAGCGGTGAACAGGGCAGTTAAGGTTTTCATCAAGTTCTTTCCTTGGAGGAGCTGTTTAAGTGGGATCAGGTTAAACAGCGCAACTTAATTCACCCTTAAAAAAGCCAACCACGCTCTCACAGGTTTTGCGCAGACCTTGTGGGAGCGTGGCTTGCCCGCGATGGGGACGACGCGGTGCAGTGCCTGGAGCCAATCAGTACCCGTTGTTCTGCAACAACTGCGCAACACTCGCCGCCGCCGGGCGCTTATAGAACTTCAGCAGTTCGCTGGCGCGATTGGTGAAGATGCCATCGACACCGGCATCCATCACTTTCTGATAATCCACGGCATCGTCGATGGTGTAGACGTGCACCAGCATGCCCTGATCGTGGGTGAACTGGTTCATCCACGGTTTCACCAGGTCTGAATAGCTCTGATCGCCGCCCTTGGTCAGCGCGGCAGAAGGCCCGGTGCCGATAGCGCCCTGGGCCTTGGCGTACTCGACCCATTGCTGGAATTCGGCTTTGTCTTTCGGTTCCTGTTTGGCGTAGTAAGTCGCCTTGTCCTTGTCTCCGGACTCAGCGAACGTCACTTTGGATTTCGGCTCGATGCTGCCTTCGCCGACCCACAACAGCAGGATTTTCGGCACTTGCGGCATCTCCTTCTCGAGCAGTTCTAGGCTGCTCTTCTCGAAGGTTTGCAGCACGACTTTGCCTTTCCCCTGGCCGACCGCCAGATTACTTTTTGCCAGTTTGGAACCCGTCGGGCTCAGCCAGCCACGGTCCTGCAATTTATCCTTGAGATCGCGTTCGATGCCGGGAAACTGCTTTGGCTCCTTGGTTTCGATGTACAGGCCAGGCTTGTGCAGTGGATTGCCTTGGGCGATGTCGATGATTTCGTCCAGGGTCAGGATCTTCAGACCCACGTAGCCAGGACGCGCGCGATCCGGGTACGCCGTGTTGAACCAGCTGCCGGCATCCAGGGTTTTCAGTTCGGCGATGGTGAATTCGTTGGCCGGGCTGTCCTTGCGCTCAGGGAATTTGGTAGCGACGTCGGTGGTGCGTTGCAGGTTGTTGTCGTGCAGGGCGAACAGCACACCATCCTTGCTGCGTTGCAGGTCCATTTCCAGGTAGTCGGCGCCCAGGTCGCGAGCCAGTTTGTAGGCTGCGGCGGTGGATTCCGGTGCATCGAAAGAGGCGCCACGGTGGGCGATCACCGCCGGGTGCGGAATGCCCAGGCGGGTTGCCAGTGCGCTGGGGCTTGGCTCGCTGGTGGCCTGTGCCTGGCCGAGGCTGAGCATCAGGCTCAGCAGCAGCGCGCTCTTGGTGAAGGTGGCAGGCATGGTCGAAGTCCTTTTGCGATGAGTTTTCAAAGACGTATCTTTTAACAACTGAGCGCCGCTTGTGCTATCACCAGACCGACATAAACGTGTTTAAAGAAGATTTCTTCGACGCTTTTGTGCGGCTCTTTGCAGTAATCTTCACACCTGCAGTTTCCCCGGCAGAGGGAAACCCGTTCACTTGCCCTGTGTGTAAACCATCGATCACCGGTCCTTAGCGACCTTTTGTGAGGTTTACCATGCGCATCACTTCCCAGCTCATTTGCCAGGCCGCCGACCAGCTCAAAGGCTTCGTCGGCCTCAATCGCAAAACCGGCCAGTACATCGTGCGCTTCAGCGAAGACGCCTTCGGCATGGACGTGGCTGACGACGGCATCATCCCCGCCAGCGAATTCGTCTGGGCACCCGGCCCCGAGCAGACCATGACGCTCAAGCGCGAACTGATTCAGTTGCTGCTGGACCAGAACATCGACGACCGGATCAACATCACCGAGCCGTTGCGGGTGTACATGAATCGACAGGACGTGCCGCAGATTACGGCGGTGAGGAGTTTGGTGCGGGGGTGAGGGTTTTGCGGTGGCTGTTCTGGCGTCTTCGCGGGCAAGCCCGCGAAGACGGCCTCCAGAATCACCGGGTCATTCACTGTTTGAACCCATAGGCCCGCTCAACCTTGCACACCCGCGTATGACACGCCGAATACCAGGTCGATCGCCCGCGTTCACGAATCGCGCTGTGCTCGGGGTGATGCTTCCAGGCCAGGATCGCCGCTTCGCTGGCCCAGTAGGACACCGTAATCCCGAGCCCATCCGCGCCCCGGGCCGATTCCACGCCCAGGAAGCCGGGTTGCTCACGGGCCAGTTCCACCATGCGCTCGGCGGCCTGTTCGTAACCGTGATCGCCTGCGGTGCGCAGCGAGGTGAAAATCACTGCGTAGTAAGGTGCTGCAGGTGTCTGGGCGATCATGATTTTTGCCTCGCACAGGCCTCGATCAATGCCTTGACCAACGGCGGCAGCAGGCCTTTGAGCGCGGCGCGTTCCGGTTGGAACAGCGTTGCGACAAAGAATGGATGATCCTTCAGCTCCACTGCCCGCAGATCCCCCGCCGAATCGTGGCCAACCGCGTGCAACTGTCGCGTCAGTAGCAGCCGTTCAAACTCGGGATTCACACCGTAACGGCAGTGATAGCCTTCACGAATCTCCGCATTTTCGTACGCCTTGGCGATCAACGAGCCTTCAACCAAATGAATGCTGTCGACGGCTTCCACCAGCGCACAGGTCAGCGGCGTGAGCAACGCCCGCGTCGCGTCGGGCGAAGTCTCGCCGTGTTCGGCATCTTCCCAGCCCAATACGTTGCGGGCGAATTCCAGTACCGCGTGCTGAAAACCGCCGCACGTGCCGAGGAACGGCCGTTGTTGTTCCCGGGCAAAGCGGATCGCCCGTAGCGCGCCATCCATGTCGCGATAAGGGCTGGCGGGTACGCACCAGAAACCATCGAAGTCGTCCAGTGGCGTATCGGCGGTGATGCGGTCGGTGGCCAGCCATTCAAACTGCAGGTTCATGCCGGTGTGTTCGGCGGCCATGCCGAGGGCGACGGGGATGGCTTGATGGGCGGTGACGTGTGGATCGTAGTCACCGATCAGGGCAATGCGGATGGCGTTGGTTTCCATGAGTGATCTCGACGCTTGTTGATTTCTGGCACCGACTATAGATTGGCGTTCACGCAATCAATATTGGCGTTATCCCAAGTGATCAATGCATCGACGCACTATCGGCTGGACTATCCCGACCTGTCGCTGATCCTCGCTTTGGTGCGCGGCGGCTCTCTGGCCCGGGCTTCGGCGTTGTTGAAGGTCGACGTCTCGACGGTGTTTCGCGCGGTCCGTCGACTCGAAGCCGCGCTGGGCCAGCAACTGTTCGAAAAGAGCCGCACCGGTTACCTGCCTACCACGTTGGCTCAGACCCTGGCCGAGCAGGCTGAACGCGCCGAACAAGCACTGGAGGCGGCGCGCATTGGCGTGGAGCAGGGCGGAGAAATCATCAGCGGCACCGTGCGCCTGACCTGCACCGATTCGGTCCTGCAAAGTCTGCTGTTACCGGCACTGGCGCGGTTCATGCCGTCTTATCCGGCGCTGACCATTGAACTCTGCACCTCCAACGACTTCGCCAACCTCAGCCGCCGCGACGCCGACATCGCCTTGCGGCTGACCCGCACCCCGCCCGAGCATCTGGTTGGCCGGCGATTGGCAGACATTTCCTACCGGGTCTGTGCCAGCGCGGCCTATCTGCAATCGGTCGAATCCCACGACCTGGCCTCATTAACCTGGATCGCCCCGGACGACTTTCTTCCCGATCACCCCACCGTCGCCTGGCGGCGCCAGCAGTTGCCTGGCGTTACACCCGGTTATCGCTGCAACAGCATGTTGTCGGTGACCGAGTTGGTGCGGGCCGGACTGGGCATCGCGGCGTTGCCGGACTTTTTGATCGGTGACGGACTGCAACCGTTGACCGAGCCCCTGCACGGTTACGACACCGCGCTGTGGCTGCTGACCCGCCCGGACTGCCGCGCATTGCGCTCGGTGGTGACGTTGTTCGACGAGTTGGGGCGGGCGCTCCGGATCAAACCTTCGGTGGCTCCTTGCTGATGAAGTGTTGATGCATTTCCGAGGTCAGGCTTTCGATGCGCTCAGTCAGGGTCTTGGTGATTTCGGTGAGCCGGGTGTTTTGCTCCAGCAACTCCTTCAGTTGCGCAGTGTTCCGCGCGGCTTGGGCCTGACGTTCACTGTTGGCGATGGCCAAGGCTTCACGATGTCGCGCATCGGCTTCGGACTGGGCTTTGTCCCGCGCCGCCTGACGCGTCTGGGCCAGCAGAATCAGCGGCGCGGCGTAGGCCGCTTGCAGGCTGAACGCCAGGTTGAGCAGGATGAAGGGGTACACATCGAATTGGGTTACGCCGGACAGGTTCAGGCAAATCCAGATCACCACCACCAAGGTCTGGGCGCCAAGGAAGGTCGGCGTGCCAAAGAACCGCGCAAAAGCCTCGGCGCGCAGGGCAAAACGGTCGGTACCGAAAGTAGGTGCCAGGTGCGCGTGAGGGCGATGGAAGCGCAGGTGATCGACGGGGCCGGTGATTTCGGTTTCGGTTTCGTGGGTCGGAGTGCTCATGATGCTCTCTGAAGAGGGGATGGGACTGAGGCTCACTATAGCTCCAGCGCCAGTCTCATTCAGAAACACATTTCGGTGTTTTTATTCAGAGCGATCGAACAGCGATAAAGTGGCGGACGTTGTCATTTTTTGCAGCTCGGTTCAGCACTCATAGCACGCCAGGAACATGTCCAGCGCAGATTCCACCACGGTGTGCTGCATCTCGGGCGACAGGCCCGTTTGGCCCATGGAAATCTGCGGCCAGAAGGCAAAGGACTTGAGCAACCCGTGGATCTGTTGCGCAGCGAACTCAGGCGCGACCTGTTTCAAGCGGCCATCGGCCTGGGCGGCACGAATCCACACGGTCAAACTTTCTTCGCGCTCACCCATTCGGGCAACCATGTTCTGCGCACGCTCGGGAGAGTGGATGGTGGCGGCAATCGCCACACGCGCCAGGTCGAGAAAATTGTCATCGGCCAGCATCTGCAATTTCGCCTGCAACATCAGGCGCAGCTGATCGCGCAGGGGCAGGTCGTGGCGGTAGGCCGTTTCCTGTTCGGCCGTTACTCGGGTCCATAACTGATTGAGGATTTCGGCAAACAACTCTTCCTTGCTCGGGAAGTGGTTGTACACCGTGCGCTTCGACACGCCGGCGGTGGCGGCGATCTTGTCCATGCTGGTGATGTCGAAACCGTGGGTACGGAATTCGGCAATCGCCGCCTGGATGATGGCTTCGCGTTTTCGGTCGGTGAGGCGCTGTGGAGCTGTCATAAGTACGCTTCGGCAGGAAAAAGTGGAGAATTACACTTGGTAGTTTACTTGTGATCGGCTTTGATGCAACCTAGAAACTACACTGTGCAGTGTAATGTTGTGTTAATCCTGCACCGTGAGAAATTGAATCTTCGGCTGATGCGTGCATGCCTTGGCCATTTATCGTCCCAAGCGGAAAATCGTCGATTGTGCGGTTTTTCTGGAGTCATTCAGTCATGGACACTTCAACTTCCCCAGCGAACAACGCTTCAACGCCTGAAGCGTCCCGACAGGCTCAAGGGCAGTACCGAAACCATGTGCCGGTGCAGCGCGAAGGCTTTCGCAAAACCTTGCGCATCCTGTGGAACTTCATCTTCAACAAACCGCACGACACCCGGCCGTCGGCCCCCGTTCCGGTGCAAACCCTGACCCAGGCGGCGTTGATTGCCGCGCCTAACCACAGCGTCTATCGCCTGGGCCATTCCACACTTCTGCTCAAGCTGCAGGACAAGTTCTGGATCACCGACCCGGTCTTCGCCGAACGCGCCTCGCCCGTGCAATGGGCCGGCCCCAAGCGTTTCCACCAGCCGCCGATCAGCCTCGAAGACCTGCCGCCGATTGAAGCGGTGATCCTGTCCCACGATCACTACGACCACCTCGATTATCAGGCCGTACTCAAACTGGCGGACAAGACCCGCTACTTCCTCACGCCCCTGGGCGTGGGGGACACCCTGATCAAGTGGGGCATCGACGCCAGCAAAGTGCGCCAACTGGATTGGTGGCAGGGCACCGAGGTCGATGGCCTTCAATTCGTAGCCACACCTTCGCAGCACTTTTCCGGTCGCGGGCTGTTCGACGGTAACAGCACCCTGTGGGCATCGTGGGTGATGATCGACGGTGACACGCGGATCTTCTTCAGTGGCGACAGCGGCTACTTCGACGGCTTCAAACGCATCGGCGAGCAGTACGGCCCATTCGACCTGACCCTTATGGAAACCGGCGCCTACAACGTCGAGTGGCCTCACGTGCACATGCAGCCCGAGCAAACCCTGCAAGCGCACATCGACCTTAAAGGGCGCTGGTTGCTGCCGATCCACAACGGCACCTTCGACCTGTCGATGCACGCCTGGTACGAACCTTTCGACCGTATTCTGGCGCTGGCCTGGGAACGGAACGTGTCGATCACCACGCCGCAAATGGGCGAGGCGTTCAACGTGATGTATCCGCAGCGTGGTGGCGCGTGGTGGTTGGGTGTGGAAGATGTAAGCGATCAGGCGACCGTGCAGAACGCTTGATGTTGTGCTGCCGGGGCGCTTGCGGTGCAAGCGCCCCGGACTTTTCAGCTGCGTTCGTCCAGTAACGGCTTTGTATATTCCGAGATTTTTGCCACGGTCAGATCGCAAAATTCTCCACGGAGTATTTCGTTCAGTTCCTCCTCAGACAATCCAAGCCTATGGGCCGCCTCAGCCTGACTCAGCCGACCGGTTTCGAGGAGCATGCCTATTTTCATAACGTGTTCGGCTTTGGCCCGCATCTGCTGCAACCTCACTCAACCATCGCATAATCCGCCCGCCCCACCGGGTTCGGTGTGGACCCTTTCACATTCATCCCTCGGCCCGGTGCAAACCCCGGGAAGAACACCAGGCCTTGCGATTCAAACCGATACGCCAACGCCAGCCGCGTGACATCCAGCACATTACGCTGCGCCTCGAATCGCTGGATGGCGTCAACGGAAACCCCGGATTCCTCGGACAACTCTTCCACGCTCCAACCCAGCATCGCTCGGGCCTGGGCGCAGTGGGCGGGGGTGAACTGGAAGAGGGCGATGCGTTCCAGGGTGATTTTCATTGCAAGAGAGGCCATGGTTTTCTCCGGGGATCGAGCGTGGCGATTCGAAAATGTACTGTGTTTTTGTACAGTTGTTTTGCGCCCGGATCAAACTCATTTTTTGATCGATTCTCTTTTTTCGCTCAGGCAGGGGCGTTGGACCGACTACGCTGTCTCTAGGCGGTTTCCTGAAAGCTCCAAATGATTGAACGTCAGCCTTCTGATCTTCAATGCAGGAAAGGTGGCGTTTCAAAAGCAGTGCGCCACAGCGTTACGCGGGGAAGGGAATCATGAAAAGACTACGTCTGCTATGTGCCCTGATCAGCTTTACAACTCTGCCGGTCCTGGCCGATACGGCATCGCCAGACAAAGATGCCTTTGTCACCAACCTCATCAATCAGATGACCCTCGACGAAAAAGTCGGCCAACTGCGGCTGATCGCTATCGATGACAAGATGACGCCCGAAAAAATCTGCCAGGAGATCACTGCCGGGCGAATCGGGGGGACGTATGGCTCTGTGAGCCGTTATGTAAACCGCCCCATGCAGGACGCGGCTCAACAAAGCCGCCTGAAGATACCGATGTTTTTCGGTTGGGACGTGATACACGGTCATCGAACCATTTTCCCCATTGGCCTGGCCCTGGCCTCCAGTTGGGATATGGACGCCATCGAGTTGAGCGGTCGAACGGCGGCGAAAGAAGCCAGTGCGGACGGTATCGATATGACCTTCGCCCCGATGATCGATGTCGCCCGTGATCCTCGCTGGGGGCGCACATCCGAAGGCTTCGGTGAAGACACCTATCTGGTTTCGCGCATTGCCAGAGTGATGGTCCAGGCCTACCAGGGACAAAGCCTGAACGCGCCCGACAGCATCATGTCCAGCGCCAAGCACTTTGCGTTGTATGGGGCTGTCGAAGGAGGGCGCGACTACAACAGCGTCGACATGGGCCTGACCCGAATGTACCAGGACTACCTGCCACCTTATCGTTCGGCGATCGAGGGTGGCGCGGGAGCCGTCATGGCGGCGCTTAACTCGATAAATGGTGTGCCGGCGGCGGCCAATAAATGGTTGATGCAGGACCTGCTCCGCAAAGCGTGGGGCTTCAAGGGACTGGTCATCAGCGACCATAACGGGGTCACCGATCTGGTTCAGCACGGTGTTGCGAGGAATCCTCGCGACGCGGCCAGGCTCGCCATCAGGGCCGGCATTGATATGAGCATGAACGACTCCTCCTATGGGCCGGAGTTACCAGGGCTGCTTGAGTCTGGCGCCATTTCCCAGAGCGATATTGATGACGCGGTGCGGGAAGTACTGGGTGCCAAGTACGACATGGGGCTATTCGAAGACCCTTACCGGCGCCTCGGCGCTGCCAGTGAAAGCGCTGCTGATAACAACGCCGAAAACCATCTGCACAGAGCGCAGGCCCGTGAAGTGGCACGCAAGACACTGGTGCTGTTGAAGAATGAAAACGGGCTCTTGCCGCTGAAAAAAGAGAGCACGATCGCGCTCATCGGCCCGTTGGCAAAAAGTACCGTCGATATCATGGGCAGTTGGTCTGCAAGTGGTGTGCCCGCGCAATCGGTGACGATCTACGACGGGTTGAAAAGCGCGATGAGCCAGGGCTCGCTGATCTATGCCCGAGGCGCCAATCTCGAGGAGGATCAGGAGGTTGTTAAATACCTGGAATACCAGGGCGTGTCTGAAATCGCCAACGACCCTCGCCCGGCAGAAGAAATGATTGACGAAGCAGTCAAGGTTGCACAGCAAGCCGATGTTGTCATCGCCGTGGTGGGCGAGCCCCGCAGCATGTCCCATGAAGCGGCCAGTCGAACCAGCCTCGATCTGCCGGGGCGCCAGAGTGAATTGATCACCGCCCTGAAAGCCACCGGCAAGCCGCTGGTACTGGTATTGATGAACGGTCGGCCGTTGTCGATCGGCAAGGAGCAGAAACAGGCCGATGCGATTCTGGAAACCTGGTACAGCGGTACCGAGGGAGGCAACGCCGTTGCGGATGTATTGTTCGGTGACTACAACCCGTCCGGCAAATTACCCATCACCTTTCCACGTTCCGTGGGGCAGATCCCCAATTACTACAGCCACCTGAACACCGGCCGTCCGTATCTGCCGGGTGCGCTTCGCAACTACACGTCGCAATATTTCGATCAATCCTATGGGCCGCTTTACCCCTTTGGCTATGGGCTGAGCTATACCGATTTCAGCCTGACCGACATGGCCCTGTCTTCGACCACACTGAACAAGACCGACAACCTCGTCGCCAGCATCATGGTGAAAAATACCGGCCAGCGTGACGGCGAAACGGTGGTTCAGCTGTATATCCGCGATGTCGTTGCCTCCGTCGCCCGGCCGGTCAAAGAACTGAAAAACTTTCAAAAAATCATGCTCAAGGCCGGCGAGGAGAGAGCAGTCCACTTCAGCATTAACGAGAACGACTTGAAGTTCTTCAATGCCCAACTGGAATACGTCGCCGAGCCGGGTGAGTTCCGGGTGCAAATCGGCCTGGATTCCCAGGATGTGAAGGAGCAGAGCTTTGAATTGCTGTCAGAACAAGCCACTCAAGACAATCATCCGCCCAGTGCAGAACCTGTAGACGCGAGCGGTGCGGCGATCCGACTTGCCCACGAAGAACGATGATGCGTAATCCCTGGAAACCGCGGTGCTTTCTTCGCGGGCAAGCTTCGCTCCTACGGGGTCATTTCGCCCCCTCCAACCAAACGGACGGTGCCTGCCCCAGCACACGACGAAACATCGTCGAAAACGCCGCCGGGCTTTCATAACCAAAATCCAGGGCAATGCGCGTCACCGGCGTGCCCACCGCCAACCGCGCCAAGGCCAGCACCACGCAGGCTCGCTGCCGCCATTGGCTGAAACTCAGCCCGGTTTGTTGGCGGAACAGACGATTGAACGTACGCAAACTGATATGCAACTGATCGGCCCATTGCTGCGGCGATTGGTGAGCGTTCGGTTGCCGGAGAAACGTCTGACACAACCCGAGCAGCCGCGAATCCACAGGCAACGGAATGTGCAATGGCAGGTGAGCACTGCGCGCCAGTTCATGCCGCAACAAGTCGATCAGCGCCCCATCGCGCCCGGCCTCGTCGTACTCCAGCGCAACCTCCACCGCCTCCATCAATAAATGCCGCAGCAACGGCGAAACACTGATCACCTGGCAACGGCTGCCCAGATCAACCGCCCCCGGTTCGATATACACACTGCGAGTGCTCACTCCCAGCATCAACACCTCATGCGCCACCCCCGGCGGAATCCACACCGCCCGCTGCGGCGGCACCACCCAATTGCCGTCCAGCGTGCTCACCTGCATCACCCCCGTGGCGCCATACAACAACTGCGCCCGCCGATGGGTATGGCGCGGCAACCGATGACCGTCGGGGTAATCCGTGCCGATGGCCACCACCGGCCGTGGCGTGTCGTCCAGCAGATCAATCGAAACATTGCGCATCGAGCGGCACCCAGCGGTTGGCGTAAACGCAAACATTATTGGCTGACTTGCTGAAGCAGGCCAAGCCCCGTCGCTCTATCGTCGGCCACTCTCAACCCACGGACGATGCGCGATGTTCTTCTACCTCTTGCTGGCACTTTTCGGCTGCATGACCGGCGTCACCGCCGTGCTGTTCGGCTTCGGCGGCGGATTTGTCGTCGTGCCCTTGCTGTACCGCATGCTCACGGCCAGCCACGGCATCGACGATCCCATCGGCCAATCGGCGATGCACATTGCCGTAGCCACCTCGACCTGCGTGATGATCGTCAATGCGCTGATCGCCACCAGAAAACATCACCACGCCGGTCATCTCATTCGCCATTACCTGTGGCCGTTGGGCGGGTTCATCGGCTTGGGCGCGATCGTCGGAGCTGCGGCCGCGATGTGGGCGAGTGGTGAGTTGATCCGTTTTGCCTTCATCGTTTACCTGGGCGTGACCATTCTGGATTGCTTGTTCAGACGCGGTTTTCTTACACCGTCCTACATCGAAATCCCACGGCGATTGGGCGGGGCAGAAGTGTCTGGCGGCGGTGTGGGAATTGGCGCTATCGCCACGTTTCTTGGGGTGGGTGGCAGCGTCATGACCGTGCCGTTGCTAAGACGCTGTGGCCTCAGCATGTCGCAAGCCACATCCATGGCTAATCCATTGAGTCTTCCGGTTGCGGTGGCCGGAACGCTGACCTATATGGCGATGGCCGGGTTTACCGAGTTTGATCTGGGGCCGTGGTTTATCGGTTATGTGGATGCGCTGGCGTTTGCGGTGCTGACGGTTGGGTCGCTGGTGGGGATTCGGCTGGCCACGCCGTGGATCGGGCGGATACCGGATCGGGTGCATGCGCGGGTTTATATTGGTTTGCTGGTAGTGGTGATGCTTAGCATGTGTCTGGGTTGAGTGTTATCGGCGTAGCTTTCCATCGATTCTCGGACGTTGCTTCGCCATAATCCGCGACAACTTCTCGCGAGCAGCGCTCGATTCACTCAAGGATGTTTTGATGTTCAAAGGACTGTTTCGTCTGACCGGCATTGTCGTGTTGGTGTGTTCAACTTTTTCTACCGCGCTGTGGGCTGAAAATGGCACTCAGGTTTACACCGGAACTGTGGGCAAATCGCCGATTGTGCTTGAGGTGAACGCCAACGGCAGTGAGGGGCGGTACTTTTACCAAAAGTATCGCAGTGATCTAGTACTCACCGGAAATAGAGAAGGCGAAACCCTGATACTCGACGAGGGCAGCCAGGCTGACGATGAGGGTAAAACTGTCCCGCAAATTCGCTTGCATCCCAAGCCCGACGGTTGGTCCGGCGAATGGACCAGTCCACAAGGCAAAGTCCTTAAGGTCGAATTACAGCAAGCCAAACTCCCGCCAGTGTCCGCCGAAACGTTGCCCTATCTCGTCAGACTCCATGACAAGGCGCCATACGAATATCTGCGTCTGCAAGGCCTGAAACTCAAACAAGGACGGACCGAAACGTTCATGGGGTACACGCTGCAATGGTGGGGCGAGCCACAGACAAAAATGGAAGGGTTTGAAGTGGTTTCGGGGTACACCGCTGAAACGCGCCAGCGTATCAATCAGCAGTTGATGGCGCGGCTGTGGCAGGGCGTGGTGGGGCATTTCGGGTGCTACGTCGATGGCAAACAGGGCTACTACAATCAGGGGATTCAGCCGTTGTGGATGACATCTTCCGTCATGAGCGCGACTATCTCATTCGAGTACTACTGCGGTGGGGCTTACCCGGATCAGTACAATGAGGCGCTCAATCTTGATACCCGTACCGGGAAAGTCCTGACGCTTGATGACGTGCTGTGGGTGGGGCAGGGCAAACCGCTGCATTTCGAGCAAAAAATCTACGACTACGATGAATCTTCATCCGAGTCATCCGCTGTCTATTACGACTACCGGTCCAAGGAGCTGGCGCCTTGGCTGGTGGCGCAACTGCTTAAGCTATATCCCAAGGAAATGACGACAACGGCTGAAGGGGAGAACGACTGCGGCTACAACGACGACTACCCTTGGCACTATCCGGATTGGTACTTCACCGAAAAAGGCATCAAGTTAGAGCCGTCTTTCCCTCACGTGTCTGCCGTCTGCCGAAACATTGGCTGGGGCGTCCTGCCCTACAGCCTCATCAAACAACATCCCGGCGGCGTAGCGCTGCAACTGCCCTGAGGCGAAGTCACTGATCCGCCAACCCCGGCGCTTCACGAATGATGAAGTGATCCAGGTTCTCGATGTTGGCACTGAACACCCCGAACGTCTGTTCGGGGTTTTTCTTGCTCGGCACCTGCTTCAACTCCGGCGTCACGCCATAAAA
>Ga0207655_1001136_pt1 | contig 25945 bp, 20 predicted proteins | sample KBSM44metaG_FD_184398 | JGI IMG/M metagenome (GOLD analysis project Ga0207655, IMG submission 184398) | Miscanthus rhizosphere microbial communities from Kellogg Biological Station, Michigan, USA - KBS M4-4 metaG (SPAdes) (version 2) | ecosystem: Host-associated > Plants > Roots > Rhizosphere >... | reverse complement strand
ACTCAGAAGTGAAACGATGCATCGCCGATGGTAGTGTGGGGTTTCCCCATGTGAGAGTAGGTCATCGTCAAGATTAAATTCCGAAACCCCAATTGCGAAAGCAGTTGGGGTTTTGTTTTGCCCGCAAGAAAGTTCCTACGGCATGCGGTAGGCCCTTCTGGCTGTCACAGCCTGCCGACAGTGCTAAGGTTCTGCCTTGGCTTTTGTACTTTTCCAAGGAAGCTTTTATGCCGGACGCCTCGTCCCTCAACGCTGCATTCATGGTGGTCCAGAGCAATAGCCTGGACGAGCTGCGCAGCCTGGTGGTCAGCATCATGCGGCGCTACCCATTGGCTCCCTTGGAGAATGAAATCGCTCTGGTCCAAAGCAACGGTATCGCCCAATGGCTCAAGCTGGCATTGGCAGAAGATCCTGAAGAGGACGATCTCGGTGGTTGCGGAATAGCCGCTGCCATCGATGTGCAGCTTCCAGGCAGTTTCATGTGGCAGCTCTACCGTATGGTGTTGGGCCGAGATGAAATCCCCGCCACATCCCTGCTCGACAAAGCTCCCCTGACCTGGCGGCTGATGCGCCTGTTGCCGCAAGTGATTGATCGCCCCCATTTCGAACCGCTACAACGCTTCCTCACCCATGACACCGACTTGCGCAAGCGCTACCAGTTGTCCGAGCGCCTGGCAGACCTGTTTGACCAATATCAGGTGTATCGGGCCGACTGGCTCGAAGATTGGGCCGAGGGTCGGCATCAGTTACGTAATGTTCGAGGCGAGATAAAGCCACTGCCTCCAGTCAGTTGCTGGCAGGCTGAACTGTGGCGTGCTCTTTTGGAAGATGTCGGTGAGCAAGGCATGGCCCAGAGCCGCGCCGGTGTTCATCAACGATTTATCGAGTGCATAAATTCCCTCGAACATGCACCAGCAGGACTACCCTCGCGGGTGATCGTGTTCGGTATATCCTCGTTGCCCGCCCAGGTGCTTGAAGCGTTGGCCGGACTCGCACGTTTCAGTCAGGTGCTGTTGTGTGTACACAACCCTTGCCGACACCACTGGGCCGATATCGTCGCCGACAAGGATCTGTTGCGTCATCAATACAAGCGTCAGAGCCGCAAGAACGGCATGCCGGTCGTACTCGATCCTGAAACGTTGCACCAACATGCTCATCCGCTGCTCGCCGCCTGGGGCAAGCAAGGCCGCGACTATATCAACCTGCTCGACAGTTACGATGACCCCAACAGCTATCGCGCGGCGTTTCGTGACGGGCGCATTGATCTGTTCAGCGAAAATCAGCCACATAACATGCTCAACCAACTTCAGGACGACATCCTCGAGTTGCGGCCACTCAATGAAACGCGTGAGCGCTGGCCTGCCGCTGACTTGACGCAGGATGGGTCGATCCGCTTCCACATAGCCCACAGTGCCCAGCGCGAAGTGGAAATCCTTCACGACCAGTTACTCACACGCTTCAGCGCCAATCCAGATCTGCGCCCACGAGATGTAATTGTGATGGTGCCGGACATCGACAGCTATGCGCCGCATATCCGGGCGGTGTTCGGACAACTGGATCGACATGATCCACGCTTCATTCCATTTACCTTGGCCGACCAGGGCCAGCGGGGCCGCGATCCGTTGCTGATTGCTGTCGAGCACCTGCTGAAGCTGCCCGATAGTCGTTTCCCGGTGAGCGAGATCCTCGATCTGCTCGACGTCCCTGCGTTGCGCGCCCGATTTGGCGTACAAGAGCGTGATTTGCCTACTCTGCATCGCTGGATCGAAGGAGCAGGCGTGCGCTGGGGAATGAACGCCGGGCAACGTGCCGGCCTGGGCTTGCCGGATGAGCTTGAACAGAACAGCTGGCATTTCGGTTTGCGGCGGATGTTGTTGGGGTACGCAGTTGGCAGCTCCAGCGCCTGTGCCGGTATCGAACCCTACGATGAAATCGGTGGTCTGGATGCTGCGTTGATCGGTCCGTTGGTTGCCCTGCTCGATGCATTGGAACTGGCCCATCACGATCTCACTCAAGTCGCTCAGCCCAAGGTGTGGGGCCAGCGCCTGCAAATCCTGATGCAGCTGTTTTTCAAGGCCAGTAACGAGCACGACGATTATCTGCTCACGCAACTTGAGGAGTTGCGCGAAACCTGGCTGCAGACCTGTGAATCCGTTGGGTTGGTCGATGAATTGCCGCTGACGGTGGTTCGCGAAGCCTGGCTCGCGGGGCTGGATCAGGGGCGTCTGTCCCAGCGTTTTCTCGCCGGCGCAGTAAACTTTTGCACGCTGATGCCCATGCGGGCGATCCCGTTCAAGCTTGTCTGTTTGCTGGGGATGAACGATGGCGATTATCCCCGAGCGCAACCCCCGCTGGATTTCGACCTCATGGGCAGTGACTACCGGCCAGGGGACCGTTCCCGGCGTGAAGACGATCGCTATCTGTTGCTCGAGGCGCTCCTGTCTGCGCGCGATCAGCTGTACATCAGTTGGGTCGGACGCAGCATTCGCGACAACAGTGAACGGCCTGCTTCAGTGCTGATCGGGCAGTTGCGCGATCACCTCGCCAGTGGCTGGCGGTCGCTCGATGAGCATCAGGATCTGTTGACCTCCATGACCGAGGAGCATCCCCTGCAACCGTTCAGTTCGCGCTATTTCCATGACGGCGATCAACTATTCAGTTATGCCCGTGAATGGCAGGTTTTGCACCAGGTGCATGCGCCACAACATGAGACGGAGCTACTCGCGCCCCATGTTCAGGAGGAGCCGCTGAGTCTGGCTCTGCTGCAGGATTTCTTGCGTAACCCGGTCAGGCACTTTTTCACGCAGCGCCTCAAAGTGTACTTCGAGGCCGCCGAGGCGCCCCTGGCTGACGAAGAACCGTTCGTGCTGGACGCATTGCAACGCTACACACTGAGCGACAGCCTGCTCAACGCCGCACTCCGGCAGCCCGACAATATCGATCGGGCACTCGAAGATCAGGCGCGGCGTTTGCAAAACAGCGGATTGCTGCCCATGGCCGGCTTCGGCGAATGCCTGCAACGAGAGTTGATCGAGCCGTTACCGGACTTGCTGCAACGTTACCAACACCTTCTGGCGTTATGGCCGACACCATTGACCAGCGCGCTCCCGGTCAGTCTTGAGTTGCAGGGCGTGCGTGTTGAAGGCTGGCTCGCCGGTTTGCATCAACGCGCTGACGGTGGCGTGTTGTCGGTCACGACCATTCCCAACAGCATCGGCTCGATCAAAAGTCGAAAATGGCATCGGTTGATCAAGCCGTGGGTCAATCACCTGGTGGCCTGCGCCAGCGGACTTATCCTGACCACGGCACTGGTGGCGAGTGACGATACGCTGCTGCTTGAGCCGCTGGAGAAGGATCGAGCGGTTCGTTTTCTGGGTGATCTGCTGCTCGCCTGGCAAGCCGGCATGCGCCAGCCGTTGCCGATCGCGGTCAAGACAGCCTTTGCCTGGCTTGCGCAGACTGATCCGCTCAAGGCTGAGGCGGCTGCCAGAAAAGCCTACGAAGGCGACGGCCAGACCAGTGAAGGTGAGCGCCGTGAAAGCCCTGCGCTGTCACGCCAATTCGCTGACTTTGACGCATTGAGTGCCGACGAAACATTCTCCGGTTGGTGCGACGCGTTGTATCGCCCCCTGTTTGAAGCGCCATGGCGCTCGTTGGCCAGCGAAGGGGCACGCGCATGAGTACCAAAACACCGCTGGCTCTGGCCTTCCCACTGCACGGCAGTCAACTCATCGAAGCCAGTGCGGGTACCGGCAAGACCTTTACCATTTCTGCTCTCTATCTGCGGCTGATCCTTGGCCACGGCGGCGAATCGAGCGGCTTCGGCCGTGAATTGCTGCCCCCGCAGATTCTTGTGGTGACCTTCACCGATGCCGCCACCAAGGAGCTGCGTGAAAGAATCCGTACGCGGCTGGCCGAGGCTGCGCGGTTTTTCCGTGAAGAAACCCCGGCGCCGGATGGCTTGATTGCCGAGCTGCGCGAGCAGTTTGACCCGGCACAATGGCCCGGTTGCGCCAATCGCCTGGACATCGCCGCGCAATGGATGGATGAAGCGGCCGTCTCCACCATCCACAGTTGGTGCCAGCGCATGCTGCGCGAACACGCGTTCGACAGCGGCAGCCTGTTTACCCAGTCCCTGGAAACCGATCACAGCGATCTGCTCGGTGAAGTACTGCGCGATTACTGGCGACTGTTCTGTTACCCGATGCAGGGCGACGCGCTGAACTGGGTTCGCGCTAACTGGGGCGGGCCGGCAGCGTTGTTGCCACGAGTGCGCGGCCTGTTTGGCAGTGAGCGCGACAGTGATGACGGCAAGGCCCCTGCAGAATTGATCAATGAGTGTCTGCAAGAACGGCGTGCCGCGTTGCTCGAGCTGAAGATGCCGTGGCGTCAGTGGGCCGATGAGCTGCTGGTGATCTGTCACGAAGGCGTTGCGAGCAAAGCCGTCGATGGACGCAAGATGCAGGCGCGCTACTTCGAGCCCTGGTTCGAGAAACTCAAGGCGTGGGCCGAAGACGAGGCCATGGAGCAACTGGACATCGGCACCGGTTTCACCCGATTGACCCCTGACGGAATGGCCGAAGCCTGGAAGGGCCAGGCACCGAGTCATCCGGGTCTCGACGCGATGCCGGGGCTCAAGTCGAGCCTCGACGCGCTTCCCACCCCCGATGCCGCCGTATTGCAACATGCGGCGAGATGGGTGGGCGCGCGTTTTGAGGAAGAGAAGCGTCGTCGTGCGGAAATGGGGTTCGACGACATGCTGTTGCGCCTCGATGCGGCGTTGCAATCCGACAGCGGCGAGCGCCTTGCTGCGGTGATCCGCGAGCAGTTTCCGGTTGCTCTGATCGATGAGTTTCAGGACACCGACCCGGTGCAATACCGGATCTTCGAGAGCATCTACCGCATCGAGGACAACAGTCCGGATACCGGCCTGTTCCTGATCGGTGACCCCAAGCAGGCGATCTACGCGTTCCGTGGCGCCGATATCTACACCTACCTGCGTGCGCGTCAGGCCACTGCCGGCCGCCTGCATACGCTGGGCACCAACTTCCGCTCCAGCCATGGCATGGTCAACGCGGTCAATCACGTATTCGAACGCGCCGAGTCCCGCGAGCAGGGACGCGGCGCGTTTTTGTTTCGGGAAAAAAACGGGGAAAACCCGGTGCCGTTCCAGCCTGTTGAGTCTCAGGGGCGTAAAGAGCGGCTGCAGATTGCCGGGCACGATGTCGCGGCACTGAATGTCTGGCACCTGTCGACGGATCAGCCGCTGTCAGGCGCGGTCTATCGCCAGCAATTGGCGGCGGCCTGTGCCAGCGAAATCACCGCGTTGCTCAATGGCGGGCAAACCGGTGCGGCGGGATTTGTCCGCGACGGAGAAGACTTCATAGGCTTGCGACCCTCTGACATTGCGATTCTGGTACGCGACGGCAAAGAGGCCCAAGCCGTACGCGCAGAACTCGCGGCCCGTGGCGTGCGCAGCGTTTACCTGTCGGACAAGGACTCGGTGTTCGCCGCCCAGGAAGCGCATGACCTGCTCTCCTGGCTCAAGGCCTGCGCGGAGCCGGATGTCGAGCGCTCTCTGAAGGCTGCGCTGGCTTGCATCACCCTCAATCTGCCGTTGGCTGAACTGGAACGTTTGAATCAGGACGAGTTGGTCTGGGAAGCCCGGGTCATGCAGTTTCGTGGCTATCGCGAACTGTGGCGCAAGCAAGGTGTGCTGCCTATGTTGCGACGCCTGCTGCACGACTTTCACCTGCCGCAAACTCTGATCGCGCGCAGTAATGGCGAGCGGGTACTGACCAACCTTTTGCACTTGTCGGAACTGATGCAGCAGGCTGCCGCTGAGCTTGATGGCGAGCAAGCGCTGATTCGTCATCTGGCCGAGCTTCTGGCGTTGTCTGGTCAGGCCGGCGAAGAGCAGATATTGCGTCTGGAGAGTGACGAGCAACTGGTCAAGGTCGTGACCATTCACAAGTCCAAAGGGCTTGAGTATCCACTGGTGTTCCTGCCGTTCATCTGCTCGGCAAAACCGGTGGATGGCAGTCGCTTGCCGCTGCATTACCACGATGCCTCCGGCAAAGCCCAGGTGACACTGAAGCCGACCGCCGAATTGATCGCCCTGGCGGATGACGAGCGTCTGGCCGAAGACCTGCGTCTGCTCTACGTCGCCCTGACTCGCGCGCAACATGCCTGCTGGCTGGGTGTCACGGACCTCAAACGCGGTAATAACAACGGTTCGGTGCTTCATCTTTCGGCGCTTGGCTATCTCCTGGGTGGCGGCGCAAGGCTGGATGAGTCAACCGGTCTGAGCCGCTGGCTGCAGGATTTGCAACAGAACTGCACGGCCATCAGCTTGGGGGAGTTGCCTCAAGCCACTCAGGAGATCTACCGGCCCGAGCGTAACGAAGCGATCCTCAGCGCTACATTGGTGCCCAAGCGCAAGGCCAGCGAAAACTGGTGGATTGCCTCCTACAGTGCTTTGCGCATCAGTGATGTGTTGAGCGTGGGCAGCGATGAGGCGCCGGACAGTCCACAAGCGCAAAAGCTGTTTGATGATGAGCGTCTCGACCCGGATGCGCCACGCGAGATCGTCGCCGGTGGCGCCGATATTCATCGTTTTCCTCGCGGTCCGAATCCAGGAACCTTTCTTCATGGTCTGCTCGAGTGGGCCGGAGACGAAGGTTTTGCCGTTCCTTTTGAAACGCTCAAGGATGCGATTGGCCGACGCTGCAACCTGCGCGGCTGGGAAGGCTGGATCACCACTCTGAGTGACTGGCTGCAACACTTGCTCAAGTCGCCGCTACCAGCAGGTGGCGGACAGCCTCCGGTGGTTCTCGAGCAACTCAAACAGTACCGCGTGGAGATGGAGTTCTGGTTCGCCAGCCACAAGGTTGATGTTCTCAAACTCGATGAGTGGGTGCGCCAGTACACCCACAACGGTGTGGCACGAGTGGCCGCCGAGCCAGTACAGCTCAACGGCATGTTCAAAGGCTTCATCGACCTGACCTTCGAACACGAGGGGCGCTACTACGTGGCCGACTACAAATCCAACTGGCTGGGTGTCGACGATGCAGCCTATACCGAGCAAGCCATGGAGCGCTCGATCCTCGACAACCGCTACGACTTGCAATACGTGTTGTATCTGCTGGCGTTGCATCGGCAACTGAAGGCGCGGTTGTCTGACTACGATTACGATCGGCATGTCGGTGGTGCGTTGTATGTGTTTCTGCGGGGGACCCGGGCAGACAGTCGCGGCGTGTATTTTGCGCGGCCGCCGCGCGAACTGATCGAGCGCCTGGATCGTCTTTTCCAGGGTAAGCCGGAACCCAAGGCCGAACCCGCATGGGAACAGGGAGTCCTGCTATGAGCCGTACCTTCGCCGATCTGTCATCGGCTATCGACAACCCGTCGAGCCTGGCGCCACTGACCAGTGCCTCGGATCTGCTGATCTTGCTTGATCGCTGGGTCGAGCGAGGCTGGCTTCGTTCGCTGGACAAGGCCTTTATCGGTTTTCTGTACGAACTCGCACCCCAGTCCGATCCACTGGTGTTGCTCGCTGCCGCACTGACCAGCCATCAACTGGGTCACGGACATGTCTGCCTCGACCTGTTCGAAACCCTCAAGGCCCCGGATTTCGCCCTGTCTTTACCTCCTGAAGGCGATGAGCAAAGTGATGTCTTGCTCCTGCCGTCGCAGTTGCTTGAAACGCTGGATGGCGCCCATTGGTGCAAGGTGCTGGCGGGCAGCGCTCTGGTTGCACTGGCTGCGGACAGTAGCGAAGCGGCGCATCAGCGACCGTTGGTGCTGTCCGGCAAGCGTCTGTACCTGCGGCGCTACTGGGCCTATGAGCGGCGTATCGATGCGGCGTTACGCACACGTCTGGCCCAAGGCGAAACGCCGCCGGATGACTTGCCCCAGCGTCTCGATGAATTGTTCGGCCCCGCCAGGCCCGGAGCAGTGATCGACTGGCAGAAACTCGCCTGCGCGCTTGCCACTCGGGGAGCTTTCAGCATCATCACAGGCGGCCCGGGAACTGGCAAAACCACCACGGTGGTGCGTCTGCTCGCGCTGCTTCAGGCGCCGGCGGTGGAAGCCGGTCAGCCGTTGCGCATTCGTCTGGCGGCGCCCACCGGCAAGGCTGCTGCGCGGTTGACCGAGTCCATCAGCCAGCAAGTGCAGTCGCTGCAAGTCACCGAAGACGTGCGCGAGAAGATCCCCTGCGACGTGACCACTGTCCATCGTTTGTTGGGCAGCCGGCCCGGCACCCGACACTTCCGCCACCATGCCGGCAACCGCTTGCCGCTGGATGTGCTGGTGGTCGATGAAGCTTCCATGATCGACCTGGAAATGATGGCTAACCTGCTCGATGCGTTGCCGGCGCATGCGCGTCTGGTGTTGCTCGGTGACAAGGATCAACTCGCCTCCGTAGAGGCCGGGGCGGTGCTCGGCGATCTGTGCCGCGATGCCGAGGCAGGCTGGTACAACCCGCAGACCCGGCGGTGGCTGGAGTCGGTCAGTGGAGAGTCCTTGCAGGACAGTGGCTTGCACGAGGACCGCGACGGCTCGCATCCGCTGGCGCAGCAACTGGTGATGCTGCGCCATTCCCGACGCTTCGGTGAAGGCAGCGGCATCGGTCAGCTGGCGCGGCGGGTCAATCAGCAGTTGCCGGAGGAGGCGCGCCAGTTGCTGGCGGCCGGTCACTATGATGACGTGTTTTCCCTGCCGCTCAAGGGCGAACACGATCACACGTTCGAGCGGCTGCTGCTCGACGGTCATGGGGAAGGTCCAAAGGGTTATCGCCACTATCTGAATATCCTGCGCCAACAACGCCCGCCAGCGGAAAGACCGCTGGAGCATCCGGACTGGATCAACTGGGCGCGGGAAGTGCTGCAGGCGTTCGACACCTTCCAGTTGTTGTGTGCTGTGCGCAAGGGGCCTTGGGGCGTTGAAGGGTTGAATCTGCGGATCACCGAAACGCTGCTCAAGGCACGCCTGATCGAGCATGACCAGCAATGGTATGAAGGCCGGCCGGTGCTGATGACGCGCAACGATTACGGTCTGGGTCTGATGAACGGCGATATTGGCATTGCCCTCAAGTTGCCCGAGCGCGAAGGCCCGGACGCCGGCAAACCGGTGCTGCGCGTAGCCTTTCCGCGTAACGACGGGCAGGGCGGTGTGCGTTTCGTACTGCCGAGCCGGCTCAACGACGTGGAAACGGTGTACGCGATGACGGTGCACAAATCCCAGGGCTCCGAGTTCGCCCACACCGCGCTGATCCTGCCGGATGCCTTGAATCCGGTGTTGACCAAGGAATTGATCTATACCGGTATTACCCGGGCCAAACACTGGTTCACTTTGATCGAGCCCCGGGCCGGCGTGTTTGAAGAGGCGGTGCAGCGCAAGGTCAAGCGCCTGAGCGGATTGATGCTGGAACTGGAAGAAGGTGGCGAGGTTCGGGAATGAAATAACCTGATGTTCGGTGCCGATTATTGACCATCTGGTCAGCAGCTGCTGTCTCGCTGGTGTTACTGCGCTGTGCTATCGTTGCGGCATCATTTCGGTACGATCCAAGAGAATCCCTGCATGAAGGTGGCTGTCTGGGCGACAGAGCGCGTGGTTCGCTGCAAGCACGCATTGCTAGTCGGTCTGCTCTGTTTGCTGACAGGCGTTGCCATGGCTCAGCCACAAACGCCCGTGGGCATGGCCGAGCAGCGTGCCCAGTCGGTGACGCAGGTTGTGCTGGGCATCCTCAGTTACGCGCGCTGGCCGGTGGAACCCGCACAATTGCGCCTGTGCATCGTCGGCCCCACCGAATACACCGATGACCTGGTCAAAGGCACCACGCAAGCCACTGGTCGTCCGGTCGCTGTGCGCCGACTGCTGGCCGACAACCCGGCGATCATCAGCGAATGCGATGCGGTGTACATCGGCAAACTCACCGCAGATGAACGCAGTCGGCTGTTCACCTCATTGATCGGCCATCCGGTGCTGAGCATCAGCGAAGGTGGCGATCAGTGCACGGTCGGCAGCCTGTTCTGCCTGCGGGTCGGCGATCAGCAGGTTTCCTTCGAGGTCAATCTCGACTCCGTCGCCCGCAGCGGCGTACGCATCCACCCAAGCGTACTGCAGTTGTCGCGCCGCAAACCGGCGGCACCATGAAGCTGTTTCGTTCCAGGAGCCGCCCGACACTGGGCTCGGTCATCGGCCGCGGCCATTTGATTGTCGCGCTGGTGGCCGTGACGATGGCCAGCGTGTCGCTGACCCTGCTGGGCGTTCTCGCGCTGCGGGTGTACGCCGATCACAACCTGCATCTGATTGCACGTTCGATCAGCTACACCGTGGAAGCGGCGGTGGTGTTCAACGATAAGGACGCCGCCACCGAAGCGCTGGCCTTGATCGCGTCCACCGAAGAGGTGGCGGATGCCCAGGTGTTCGACACACAGGGGCAGTTGCTGGCGCGTTGGCAGCGGCCCGAAAACGGTCTGTTTTCCCAACTGGAAATGCAGGCTGCCCGGACCATTCTGGAAAAGCCGATCAGCCTGCCGATCGTGCATCAGGATCGTGAAATCGGACGCATCCTGCTGGTCGGTCACGGCGGTAGCCTGATGCGCTTTTTGCTCAGCGGTCTGGCGGGGATCATTCTTTGCACCGCGATCAGTGCCTGGGTCGCGCTGTATCTGGCGCGCCGACAGCTGCGCAGCATTACCGGCCCGCTTCGCAGCCTCGCGGCGGTGGCCCACGCTGCCCGCAGCGAGCGAGCACTGGATCGCCGGGTACCACCGGCGCAGATCGCCGAGCTCGACAACCTCGGCAACGACTTCAATGCCCTGCTCGATGAACTCGAATCCTGGCAGACCCATCTGCAAAGCGAGAACGAAACCCTCGCCCATCAGGCCAGCCACGACAGCCTCACCGGTTTGCCCAACCGGGCGTTTTTCGAGGGGCGATTGATTCGCGCCTTGCGCAACGCCGGCAAGCTCAATGAGCGGGTGGCGGTGCTGTTTCTCGACAGCGACCGCTTCAAAGGCATCAATGACAACTTCGGTCACGCCGCTGGCGACGCGGTGCTGGTGGCGGTCGCCAATCGGATCCGCGCGCAACTGCGTGAAGAGGATCTGGTGGCGCGGCTCGGCGGCGACGAGTTCGCCGTACTGCTCGCGCCGCTGCACAAGATCGAGGACGCCGAGCGCATTGCTGACAAGATTCTCGCCAGCATGGACATGCCCATCGCGCTGCCGGGGGATACCAGTGTGGTGACGTCGCTCAGTATCGGCATTGCCGTTTTCCCTGATCATGGTGTCACGCCAGGTGCCTTGCTCAACGCCGCCGACGCCGCGATGTATCAGGCCAAGCGCCTGTCGCGTGGCGCTCAATTCACTGCCGGGTCGGAGAGCCCGGTCGTCAATCTGCAAACCAGGAGCTGATTCCGTGTTCACATTTCCCGCTCGACTGTTTTCCGCCTTGCTGATGATCGCCGTACTGGCGCTGACCGGGTGCCAGACCGCACCGCAGAAAGGCCTGACCCCGGCGCAGATCGCCGTCCTCAAACAACAAGGCTTCGAAGCGACCGACGAGGGCTGGGAGTTTGGCCTGTCCGGCAAAGTACTGTTTGGCAGCGATATCGAAAGCCTGAACAACCAGAGCACCGAAATCGTCGAACGCATCGGCAAGGCACTGCTCGGCGTCGGTATCGAGCGGGTGCGGGTCGACGGTCATACCGATGCCTCGGGCAAGGAAACCTACAACCAGCAACTGTCGCTGCGTCGGGCCAAAAGCGTGGCCAAAGTGCTGACCACCGTCGGTATGAAGGAAGAGAACATTCAGCTGCGCGGACTGGGCAGCAGCGAGCCGGTGGCGTCCAATGACACTGCCGCCGGACGCACCGAGAATCGCCGGGTGTCGATTGTGGTCAGCGCCGATTAATCGGCAAACCGCATCTCGCGGGTCTGCCCCATCAGCAGACCCTGATTACGCTCGGTCACCTCACGGATGTAATCCCACAATAGGGTGATCCGCTTCAATTTCCTGAGATCCTCCCGGCAGTACATCCAGAACTGCCGGGTGATGTCGATTTCTTCGGGCAGCACCGGCAGCAGGCGCGGATCCTGCGCCGCGAGGAAGCACGGCAGAATCGCCAGTGAACGCCCTTGCTGCGCCGCGACGAACTGCGCGATCACGCTGGTGCTGCGCAGGTTTGCGCTGGCGCCGGGCAGCACGTTCGCCAGGTACAGCAGCTCCGAGCTGAACGCCAGGTCATCCACATAACTGATGAATTGATGCTTGCCCAAGTCCGCAGGGCGGCGGATCGGTGGGTGCTGGTCGAGGTAGTCCTGGGTTGCGTACAGCTGCAAGCGGTAGTCGCAGAGTTTGCAGCACACGTACGGGCCGTGCTCCGGGCGTTCCAAAGCGATGACGATATCGGCCTCGCGCTTGGACAGGCTGATGAAGTGCGGCAGCGGCAGGATGTCCACCGAGATCGCCGGGTAGGCGTCGACGAAGTGGCTCAGCTGCGGGGTGATGAAAAAACTGCCGAAACCTTCGGTGCAGCCCATGCGTACATGCCCGGAAAGTGCCACACCAGAGCCCGAGACCTGCTCGCAAGCCATGTGCAACGTGCTTTCAATCGACTCGGCATAGCCCAGCAAACGCTGGCCTTCAGTGGTCAGGACAAAACCGCTGGTGCGCGATTTTTCGAACAGCAATGTACCCAGCGCCGCTTCCAGTGAACTGATGCGCCGCGACACGGTGGTGTAGTCCACCGCCAGACGTTTGGCCGCGGTGCTGGCCTTGCGGGTACGGGCGACTTCGAGGAAAAACTTCAGGTCGTCCCAGTTCAGCGACCCCAGGGAGGTGATGTTTTTTTGCATGATGGACGGGCTTATATGTGCGTTCTTATTAGAAGTTTGCACATCTATACTCCAAAAACAGTCCGACAACCAATTCGTGACACACGCCTCATCTCAAGGCGAACCCTTTCGCCTTGGCTCCTACGATAAAAACAAGTTTTGGAGACCAGCATGAACGCATCGCTTACGCCCAACGAAACCACGGTCCAGAAGGTCAAGTTGCTGATCGACGGCGAGTGGGTCGAATCGCAGACCACCGAATGGCACGACATCGTCAACCCGGCGACCCAACAAGTGCTGGCCAAGGTGCCGTTCGCCACTGCCGCTGAAGTCGACGCCGCCATCAGTGCCGCGCACCGCGCGTTCCAGACCTGGAAACTGACCCCGATCGGCGCGCGGATGCGCATCATGCTCAAGCTGCAGGCACTGATCCGCGAGCACTCCAAGCGCATCGCCGTAGTTCTGAGCGCCGAGCAGGGCAAGACTATTGCCGACGCCGAGGGCGATATTTTCCGTGGCCTGGAAGTGGTCGAACACGCCTGTTCCATCGGCACCCTGCAAATGGGCGAGTTCGCCGAAAACGTGGCCGGCGGCGTCGATACCTACACCCTGCGCCAGCCAATCGGCGTGTGCGCCGGCATCACCCCGTTCAATTTCCCGGCGATGATTCCGCTGTGGATGTTCCCGATGGCGATCGCTTGCGGCAACACCTTCGTCTTGAAGCCTTCGGAACAGGATCCGCTGTCGACCATGCTGTTGGTGGAGCTGGCGATCGAGGCGGGCGTTCCGGCGGGCGTGCTCAACGTCGTGCACGGTGGCAAGGACGTCGTCGACGGTCTGTGCACCCACAAGGACATCAAAGCGGTGTCGTTCGTTGGTTCGACCGCCGTCGGTACGCACGTTTACGACCTGGCTGGCAAGCACGGCAAACGCGTGCAATCGATGATGGGTGCGAAGAACCATGCCGTGGTGCTGCCGGACGCCAATCGCGAGCAAGCGCTGAATGCCTTGGTCGGCGCCGGTTTCGGTGCGGCAGGGCAACGCTGCATGGCCACCTCGGTGGTGGTGCTGGTCGGTGCGGCGAAACAGTGGCTGCCGGATCTGAAAGCGCTGGCGCAGAAACTCAAGGTCAACGCCGGCAGCGAGGCGGGCACCGATGTCGGCCCGGTGATCTCGAAGAAAGCCAAGGCGCGGATTCTCGATCTGATCGAAAGCGGCATCAAGGAAGGCGCCAAACTTGAACTCGATGGTCGCGACATCAAGGTGCCGGGCTACGAGCAAGGCAACTTCGTCGGCCCGACCCTGTTCTCGGGCGTGACCACTGACATGCAGATCTATACCCAGGAAATCTTCGGCCCGGTGCTGGTGGTGCTGGAAGTCGACACCCTCGATCAGGCCATCGCACTGGTCAACGCCAACCCGTTCGGCAACGGCACGGGCCTGTTCACCCAGAGCGGTGCAGCAGCGCGCAAATTCCAGACGGAAATCGACGTCGGCCAGGTCGGCATCAACATCCCGATTCCAGTGCCGGTGCCGTTCTTCAGCTTCACCGGTTCCCGTGGTTCGAAACTCGGCGACCTCGGTCCGTACGGCAAGCAAGTGGTGCAGTTCTACACCCAGACCAAAACGGTCACGGCGCGCTGGTTCGATGACGACAGCGTCAACGACGGCGTGAACACCACCATCAACCTGCGCTGAGGACTGGCCATGAAAATCGCATTTATCGGTCTGGGCAACATGGGCGCGCCGATGGCGCGCAACCTGATCAAGGCCGGCCATTCACTGAATCTGGTGGACCTGAACAAGACGGTGCTGGCGGAGCTTGAGCAACTGGGCGGCACTATCCGCGCCTCGGCCCGTGAGGCCGCCGAAGACGCCGAGCTGGTGATCACCATGCTCCCGGCGGCGGTGCATGTGCGCAGCGTCTGGCTCGGTGAGGACGGTGTGCTGGCCGGTATCGGCAAAGGCGTGCCGGCGGTGGATTGCAGCACCATCGATCCGCAGACCGCCCGCGATGTGGCCGCCGCTGCTGCCAAACAGGGCGTGGCCATGGCTGATGCCCCGGTCTCCGGCGGCACTGGCGGCGCGACCGCCGGCACGCTGACCTTCATGGTCGGCGCCACTCCGGAACTGTTCGCCACCCTGCAACCGGTGCTGGCGCAGATGGGCCGCAACATCGTGCATTGCGGTGAAGTCGGCACCGGGCAAATCGCCAAGATCTGCAACAACCTGCTGCTGGCGATCTCGATGGTCGGCGTCAGCGAAGCCATGGCGCTGGGCGATGCACTGGGGATCGACACCTCGGTGCTGGCCGGGATCATCAACAGCTCGACCGGGCGTTGCTGGAGTTCGGAAATGTACAACCCGTGGCCGGGCATCGTCGAAACGGCGCCGGCCTCGCGCGGTTATACCGGTGGGTTTGGTGCCGAACTGATGCTCAAGGACCTGGGGCTGGCCACCGAAGCGGCGCGTCAGGCGCACCAACCGGTGATGCTGGGTGCGGTGGCGCAGCAGTTGTATCAGGCGATGAGCCAGCGTGGGGACGGCGGGAAAGACTTCTCGGCGATCATCAACAGCTATCGAAAACTCGAATAGTTATTTCAGATCAGGAGTCATGCGTAAAGCAAGGCTCCTGAGAATCTGAGTGCGATATTGTGCCGTTAAATACTTTCTTCTAAAGAATCATTCAGAGTATTTATAAACCTGGAGACGGATGTCAGATTCAAGTCCTCTGCCTTGTCTAAGAAACTGTCGAGTTTTATCAGCGCTGGCGCAATTACTGGGTTGGTGGTGCATAGTGCCTCTTTTGCAGATATGAAACGCAGCAAATTTAAGCATAAGTGCTTGCCCTGAGGTGTTATTCCTCTATAAATCGAAAAAGCCGTTCCATTGGTTTCAATTCTAAAAAATCTGACATGGCTGTTGTATTCGTGGAAGCGAGGGTGGAAGAAGTCCTCAAAATCCGTAGGCCGGGGGTACGCGAGATCTGTGGGGCTAATATTTCCCCAAGCATGATCACCTTTTTTGCGATTACAGTCGGCACAACAAATACTGAGATTCCAATAGTAAAGTGAAAATTGTGGAAAGGTTTGTCTTGGTAAAATATGCTCGATGGGTTTAGCAGATCCATGGCTCAAAAGTAGCCTTCGGCAATAGCAACAACGGTGCTCTTGCTGTGGACTCAGGAAGTCACGGAATGCGGACTTGATACCTGCCCCATTCAAAGCAGATACGCCTTTTATTTTGGGAGTTGTATAGGCGGACAAAGCCGGCCAGTTATCAGCTTTATTTTTTTTTGAGTCTTTCGCCCAGTTTGTTAAAAGTTCTACGGTCTTGGATATGTGCTTTTTAGTGGCGTGCGATTTTTTTAAGTAGCTCTGGACTTCTTGTCTACGTGCATTTCGGCAGAGTAGCTCGGCTTTTAGCATGCCCTATTAAACCTCCAATTCGTTGAGACGAGACAATTCCTGGATCGCTAGTTTCGCCGAGGAGACGAGTGTTATTTGTGAGTGTGCTGAATAGCTCTTGGCAGGCTCCATTAGCTTTATTATTCTTATGATGTCGTCTAGTTCGGCGATGGCTGAGGAAAATACATCATTGAGTGGGTTTCTGCTGTTGGCTTGTTCTATAGCGTTGGAAACTAGTTGGGCGCAGCGCTCAGGAATTTTTCTGTTGTTTGGTGTGTGTGTTTTAAAATTATCAAAGAGAACACCCTCAACCGTCTTTTTTGATTCTATGGGAAGTAATTCCAGTTTTTGTTTTTGTGCGACAAAGCAAAAATCTTGGGGATAGTTGGCACTCGCTATCAATAATGGAGAGTGTGTCGCCACCACAAAGTCACATTTGAAAGAAGTTGAAATTTTTTCGAGTATAAAAGGTATCGAGTTCTGCCAGCTTACGTGCAGGCTAATTTCGGGTTCGTCAATAAGGAATGTAATGTCTTTTTGTGCGTAACTTAAAACTTTTACAATTAAGCTCAAAATTTGCTGTTCGCCTGAACTCAACTCTAAAAATGGAGTTACCTGGTTGTCGTCCGTCTCTCGCATTAATCCAAGCGTATGGCGCGGACTGGAATAAGTGAATACATCGGCATTGTCAATGGGGTCTGAGCTCAGGGGGAGAAGTATCGGTTCACGACCTCTTACTACTGTTTGCTTGTGCGGTCCGATCAAGTAGTAGTTTCCGGAAAATCCCAGTTCGCTTAGGATGCTGCTGAAGCAAATAAGCTTTTCTTTGTTGCAAAAAATTCCCTTGATGAGTTTGGCTAAGTTTGATGAAGACGAGCTTGTCGATTTGCTTCTGTTTTTTGCGCCAGCGTAGGTGAATGCTGGGTATCTGTAGGGCGGAGTTTTTTCCAGTGGAAATCTGTCAACCATGGCGAATGCTATTCCAACTGATCGTAGTTTAAGCTTGCACAGTTCTTCGACTAGATCGAAAAGTAACAAGCTTTTACCTTCCCCATTGTTTCCTATGACATAGATTCTTTTGTTGTTGTTGTTGTTGTTGTTGTTGTTGTTGTTGTTGTTGTTGTTGTTGTTGTTTGTTTTTTTCAGAAGTTTCTCTACAACTGGAGCAGGGTTGATCTTGGAAAGTATCTTGCTTTCTTTGTCGAGATCGCCAATATGGGATTTCGCAGCGAGTTTGTAGTCGTTATTCCTTATTTCATCTATTTCTACCTCTTTGCAAAGGCCGGGGATGTTTTTATACCCATCGCCGAACTCTCTTTCGAAAATATTGGATGCGATCTTGCTTGAGCGACCTGGTTGGTTTTCAAAGTGGTAAGCACCGCCTTGAGGCCATAGCTCTAGCGCCCAAGATTTTATAATTTCAGCAGAGAACTCCATGTAGCTAAAGTTCTCGCTCTTGTCTAGGCTGCGGAGTGCGGTAGCATCTATAAAAAGTATGGAGTTTCGGTGGTGGTGGGTTTTGTGGGATGTGACAAGTGCGGTTACCAATATCTGCTTTCCAGCTCGATTGAAACTGCTGAACTCGACAACTGCCAGAATTTTTCTACCATCAATCAATCGTTGGCGTAGGTCTCGAGTTATGCCCGGCTTTGTACAGTCAGTCCTAGGGACGATAGTGACAGCGATATCGTAGGAGGTTTTTTTAGTTATTTTTATTAAAGTTTCCAGCGCTGATTTCGGATGTTGGTCAGAAAAAATAAGAGACGAGCCTGTAAGCGGCGCAAAAGGGGGGTCGATAAGTACAAATTGCTTCTGTGGCGAGAAAATGCCCGACAGACTCTGTGTGGTTGTTTTTATATCGAAAGTTGAATATTTCAGATGTAAGTAAAATGCGGTCGAAGTATTGGTTTTTATGATGTCATAGAATTTTGATTCTAAGGACATGAAGTTGCTGCCGGCAGAGCGAAAGAAAAGATCTCCAGCAGTTGGATTGACTTCTGAGATGTAGTCGAATCCAGCTGTAAGTGGAGCTGCAAGATCCGCGGTAAGCGCAGAGTGTTTTCGGATTGCTAGTCCTTCAAATTCAATGGCTAGAGAAATTCCATAATCTAAAGTGTGGCGTATGAATTCATAGGGTAATTGTGCTACTTCGCTTTTTAGTTTGGTGAGCGTCTCTGGTCTGATTAGATCAGGAAGGTTTGCTTTGTAGTTGCAGTCGGGGAAGAACTCCTCAAGAGATTCAAGGAACTCCATCAGTGCTGGATATATGCTTTCGTGGTGGCACTCGTCAAGTTTTGAAGCGGCTATTGCATAGCGATCGTAGGTGAGTTCTTCCGATTGTGCATAATTATGGCGCACGGAGATCATTTTGGCCGACAGCAGAGGCAGTGTCAGCCGTAATATATCAATTGAATCGCGATTGTTGTTTTCAAGTGAGACGTTCAGTGACTTCCAGAATTTAATTGCGTTTTCTACTCGGAGATCTAGCATGTTTCAATCCGTTGAACGATAGGGAGGTATCAAACAGCTGCAGCTGGATAGTTCAGCTTCTAAAAATAGAAAGCGTAGATTATCTGACGATTGCCTCTTCTCCTAGGGCGGGAAGTGGCGATAAGGATTCTTTTCAAGCGATGTCCGTGGAGGAAAATTGTACCGTTGAGGGAGGGGGGCGTAATTGTTGGGGATTATGCTAAACGTAAGTGTCATCTGCTTCCATTGCATTGAGCGCCGGAGGAGGGTAGAAGCGAACCAAATGTATTTCAGCCAATTTGGTTCGCGATTAATTTGTCGGATTTTGAAGTCGGGAAGTACCGTTTTTTAGGCGAAGACGAAGTATTTGCGCACGGTCTCAACCACTTCCCATGTGCCTTTCATCCCCGGTTCAACCACGAAGATATCGCCTGCGCGCAGATGGATCGACGCCATGCCGTCCGGGGTGATGATGCAGTAGCCTTCCTGGAAATGGCAGTACTCCCACTTCACATAATCGACCCGCCACTTGCCCGGGGTGCAGATCCAGGTGCCCATGATCTTGCTGCCGTCTTCGCTGGTGTAAGCGTTGAGGTTGACGGTGTGCGGGTCACCTTCGAGTTTTTCCCATTTGCAGGCATCGAGTACCGGCAGCGGGTGGGTGTCGCGCAGAACGGTGATGGGGGCGGTCGCGGTCATGAGAACTCCGGGCAGTGGGCGGATGGCAAAGAAACCAACTCGCACCCTATAGCGCCCGGTTGCCGCTCAGTTGTCTGTGCTCGACATCGAGCTGCTCAGAAACGCGCAAACCGTCAAAGGTTTTCCAGCGGGCATTCGACCCGCGCCCGTTCAAGGTCGATTTCGAAACCTTCCAGTTGCGCGTATTGACGCGTCAGCTCAGCGATGCTGCTGTTGATCTCGCGTTTTTTTGCCTCGATAGCTTGTTGGGCCAGATCCCATGGCATGGCCTCGCCATGATGCGCGGCAAAAATCGTCTGCAATTCCCGGAGCCTGAAGCCCATCTCTTTTGCGCATTTGATGAAGATCAGCAGTTCGATGCTTTGTTGGTCGTAGAGGCGATATTTACCTTGGCGCCGGGGCGCGGGCAGCAGACCGATCGACTCGTAGTGGCGAATGCTTTTGATGGTGGTGCCGGCACGTTGCGCGGCTTGGCCGATGTACATAAAAGTCCTTTTTCAATGTGAAACCGTGCGGCGCATTATCGGCAGACTTAGCGGCGGGCGATAGCGTGCGCCTGTTGCAGCCAGCGCTGGCGTTGCCGGTCGCTGGACTCAAGCAGCGGGCCGAAGGTCAGCGTGCGCAGGGGGTTGATACCACAGAACTGCAGGGTGGTCTTGCGCACCTGATGCAGTCCCGGCATCCGGTAGATCCAGCGGTAATACCAGAGTGGCGTGTCCATCGTCACCAGCAAGTGCGCGGTGCGCCCCTTGAGCAACTGATCGGGAAAGGGTTTGCCTTTTCGGTATTTGAAGGCGAATCCCGGCAGCAACACCCGATCAAAAAAACCTTTGAGCAGCGCTGGAATGCCACCCCACCAGATCGGGTAGACCAGCGTCAGATGTTCGGCCCAAAGGATGTCGGATTGCGCGCGGCTCAAGTCTTCTTCCAGCGCTTGAACCTGTTGATACCCCTGGCGCAACACCGGGTCAAAAGCCATCTCTCCCAGGCGTAGCTGACGCACCTGGTGTCCGGCATCGAGCGCTGATTGTGCGTAGCGCTCGGCGAGTGCGGCGCAGAAGCTCGTCGCGCCGGGATGGCCGAGAATCAGCAGAATGCGTTTGCCCATGGTCATGCTCCTTGCCGTTGAACGCCAAGGATGAAGTCTGCCCCTCAGGGGAGAGTCAAGGCTTGCAGCAAGGCTTTGGCATAACCGGGCAGCGCGCTGAAGTCCCGGGCGCAGAGCATCAGGGTGCGGCGGGCCCATGGCTCGTTGAGGGTGATGCTGTTGAATGAGCGCGGCGTCGCGCGTTCAATGGCCGCCAGCGGCACGATGGCGAGGCCGGCGCCTCGGGCGACCATGCGCAGCACCCCTTCGAAACCGTCGGCGCGGATCCGCACCTGCATGCGCGAGCCGCTGTGCAGCGCCTGTTCTTCGAGGTAGATCGCCAGCGCGCTGTCGGTGCTCAGACCGACGAAATCGTAGTGCAAAGCGGCGCTGAAACTGACCTCGGCGGCGTCGGCCAGTGGATGTCCGTGCGGCGCGATCAGTCGCAACGGGTCGTCGCGAAACGGCTGGGTCTGCAGATCGGTGGTGTCCACCGCATCGGAGACGATGCCAATATCGGCTGCGCCCTGGCGCAAGGCGTGGATGATGCGGGCACTGGGCAGTTCCTGCAGATCGATGTCGAGGTTGGGATGCTCGCGCAAAAAGTCCGCGAGCACTTCCGGCAGGTATTCGGTGATCGCCGTGGTGTTGCACAACAATCGCACCTGACCTTTGACGCCCTGCGCGTAGTCGGCCAGATCCTGCTGCATGCGTTCGGCCTGTTGCAGGAGGATGCGCGCGTGGTGGGCCAGTGCCTTGCCAGCGGGTGTCGGGCTCACGCCACGGCGGCCGCGCTGCAGGAACTCGGTGCCCAGCGAGGCTTCCATCGCGCGAATGCGCGCACTGGCGGCGGCGAGCGAAAGATGGCTGCGGGCGGCGCCGGCGGTGATGTTGCCGGCGTCGAGGATGTGCAAGTAGAGGCGCAGGTCGGTGAGGTCGAAGTGCATGGGGCAGCCTGTGGTTTTTGTGGTGTCTGGGCGGGCCCTATCGCTGGCAAGCCAGCTCCCACAGGATTTTGTGTTGTGCACAAATCCTGTGATCCACACTGAAACCTGTGGGAGCTGGCTTGCCAGCGATGAGGCCAAAAGTCTTAACAAATACTTAGCCTCTTGCATTGGCAGAGGCAGCCTCAATATATGGCAGATTTTCAGTGCTCCCGCCAAAGCGCACAGTAGCGCCATGAACGCACTCGCAGATTTTTACCAAAACCTCGGCCTTGCCCTGTCCCTGCTGGTCATCGCCACCTTCATTATCGCCGGACTGGTCAAAGGCGTAATCGGCCTCGGTCTGCCCACCGTCGCCATGGGCCTGCTCGGTCTGGCTATGGCGCCGTCACAGGCAGCCGCGTTGCTGATCATTCCGGCGACGCTGACCAATGTCTGGCAATTGGCGTTCGGCGGGCATCTGAAAGGGCTGCTCAAACGCCTGTGGCCGCTGTTGCTGATGATCTTCCTCGGCACCGCCGTCGGCACATTGTCGATCGGCATGGCAGGCGGGCATTGGGTGGTGCGTGGGCTGGGCGCGGCGTTGCTGCTGTATGCATTGAGCGGGTTGCTGCTGCCGACGCTGCAGGTCAATCCTCGGCATGAACCGTGGCTGGGTCCGCTGTGCGGGCTGATCACCGGGGTTATCACTTCGGCCACCGGTGTGTTCGTGATTCCGGCGGTGCCGTACCTGCAGGCGCTGGGTTTGAGTCGCGATGAGCTGGTGCAGGCGCTGGGCCTGTCGTTCACCGTGTCGACTCTGGCGCTGGCCGGCGGCCTGTTCTGGCGCGGCGCACTGGGCAGTGGCGAATTGAGTGCGTCGCTGCTGGTGCTGATCCCGGCGATGCTGGGCATGGGGTTCGGCCAATGGCTGCGTCAGCGCATCAGCGCCGTGCTGTTCAAGCGGGTGTTCTTTATCGGACTGGGCGCACTCGGCGCCCATTTGCTGATCAGCGGCTAGCCGACGAGGCGCTGAGCATGTCGATCTGACGGATATCGAAATCACGCTCCAGATACGTCATGCGGTTGTCGAAAAACTCGCGCATGTGCGGCAGATTCGAATGCACGTCGAGGTGCGCCTGGCTTTCCCAGATCTCGTAGAAGATGAACAGCGTCGGGTCTTCCTTGTCGCGCAGCATGTGGTACTCGATGCAGCCTGGCTCGGCGCGGCTCGGCTCGACATAGGCGCGAAACAGCGCTTCGAAGGCCTCGGCTTTTTCCGGGCGGGTCTTGGCATGCAGGATGAAACCGTGGCGTTCACTCATCAAAACAACTCCTCAAATGCAGATGGACGGAAATGCTATTGCAACAATCGGCATTCGATTCGTGCTTTTTGATCAAATGTATTTTGCGCCGACGCGGCTTATTCCGCGCGAGATGGATGGTTAACCTGCCGCCATTCGTTTTCCCATCTTTCTCCAGCCCAATGGCTGCGCGAGGCGTTCCGATGAAAAAAGTGTTGTTGCTCAATGGTGGCAAGAAATTCGCCCACTCCGACGGTCGTTACAACGCCACCCTGCACGAAACCGCGCTGAGCGTGTTGGATTGTGGCGGTCTGGATGTCAAAACCACGTTCATCGACGAGGGTTACGACGTCGCTGAAGAAGTGGCCAAATTCCTTTGGGCCGACGTGATCATTTATCAGATGCCGGGCTGGTGGATGGGTGCGCCGTGGACGGTGAAAAAGTACATCGACGAAGTCTTCACCGAAGGCCACGGCAGCCTCTATGCCAGCGATGGTCGGACCCGTTCCGATGCGTCGCAGAAGTACGGCAGCGGCGGCCTGATTCAGGGCAAGCAATACATGCTGTCGCTGACCTGGAACGCACCGCAGCAGGCGTTCGATGACCCGAGCGATTTCTTTGAAGCAAAGGGTGTGGATGCGGTGTACTTCCCGTTCCACAAGGCCAACGAGTTCTTGGGCATGAGCGGGTTGCCGACGTTCCTCTGTGTGGACGTGATGAAGCGCCCGAACATCGAGAATGATGTGGCGCGGTATGAGCAGCATCTGAAAGAGGTGTTTGGTCTCAAGGCGTGAAGTGATTTCATGTGGTTACGGTTGTAACTGTGGTGAGGGTTTTAAATGTGGTGAGGGGATTCATCCCCGATGGGTCGCGCAGCGGCCCCCCGATCTTGATCTCGAAAAGCGGGGCCTGCTGCGCAGTCCATCGGGGATAAATCCCCTCGCCACAGGGGTGTTCTCTCTCCACAATGGATTTTGTGCAGTCGATCAATAAGGGACACCCGTGAAAGCCAGATCCGATGAGTTGCAGATTTTCGTCTGCGTGATCGAATGCGGTTCGATTTCCGCTGCTGCCGAGCAGGTCGGCCAGACCCCCTCGGCGGTCAGCCGCACACTGTCGCGGCTGGAAGCCAAGCTCGACACCACGCTGATCAACCGCACCACGCGGCGCATGGACCTGACCGAGGAGGGCAAGTATTTCTTCGAGCAGGCCAAGCTGATTCTCGATCAGATGGACGCCCTCGAAGAGCGACTGTCCTCACGCCAGCAAACCCCGTCCGGACGCCTGCGGATCAACGCCGCGTCGCCTTTCATGCTGCACGCCATCGTGCCGTACATCGACGAATTCCGTGGCCTGTACCCGGACATCCAGCTCGAACTCAACAGCAATGACCTGATCATTGACCTGCTGGAACAAAGCACCGACGTCGCTATCCGCATCGGCACCCTTGCCGACTCGACGTTGCATGCGCGTTCGCTCGGTTGCAGTCCGCTGCTGATCGTCGCCAGTCCGGCCTATCTGCAGAAGCGTGGAGCGCCGCAGCAAGTGGCGGACTTGAGCGAACACACTTTGCTCGGCTTCACCCACAACGAAGGCCTCAACCAGTGGCCGCTGCGCTACGTACATGGCGACCGTTGGCCAATCACTCCGGCGATCAGCGCCTCCAGCGGCGAGACCGTGCGCCATCTGGCGCTGGAAGGCCAGGGCATTGCCTGCCTGTCGCACTTCATGACCATCGACGACATTCGCGCCGGGCGCCTCAAGGTGCTGTTGGCGGAATTCAACAGCGGTTATCGCCAGCCGATCAACGCGGTGTACTACCGTAACTCGCAACTGGCGCTGCGCATTCAGTGCTTCCTCGACTTCATCCAGAGCAAACTCGCGGCGTACGCCAGCGCCGATTTCAAGGGCTGATTCGTGACCCCTGCGCAACATTGATTTGGGCGAGGGCGGGTTTTTCCATCGGAGTGACCGGTCGATACTCGCTGCATCACTTATTCACGCAGGGAGTTTCTCCATGAACGTATTCATCACCGGCGCTGCCGGGTTTATCGGCGGCTCGATCGCTACCGGTCTGGTTCAGGCCGGGCACCGTGTCACGGGCCTGGTGCGCAGCGCCGAACAGGCCGATGAGCTGAAAGCTTTGGGCATCACCCCCGTGATCGGCACCCTCGAAGACAGCACATTGCTGGCTGAACAGGCCCGCGCCGCCGATGCGGTGATCAACGCCGCCAGCAGCGACCATCGCGGTGCTGTCGAAGCGTTGCTCGGTGCCCTGCGCGGTTCGAACAAAGTGTTCCTGCACACCAGCGGTTCGAGCATCGTCGGCGATGCCTCGGGCGGCAAGTCCAGCGATGTCATCTACTACGAAGACAACCTGCCGGAGCCCACCGTCGACAAGGCTGCCCGTGTGGCGATCGACAACCTGATCCTCGCCGCCGCGAAGGACGGGGTGAACTCGGCGGTGATCTGCAACACCCTAATCTATGGCCACAGCCTGGGCGTCAATCGCGACAGCGTGCAGTTGCCGCGTCTGCTCAAACAAGCACGCAAAAGTGGGGTGGTGCGCCACGTTGGCACTGGCCAGAACATCTGGTCCAACGTGCACATCGAAGACGTCGTCGCCCTGTACCTGCTGGCGCTGACCAAAAATGTACCGGGCACTTTCTACTTCGTCGAAAGCGGTGAAGCCTCGTTCATCGACATGACCACTGCCATGGCCGAAGCGCTGAATCTCGGCGAGCCACAAGACTGGCCGCTGCGAGACGCCGAAGCCGAGTGGGGCTACGAAATGGCCAACTACGGCCTCGGCTCCAACAGCCGCGTACGCGGCAAACACGCTCGTGAACTGCTGGGCTGGGTACCGAAGCGCACGTCGGTGGTGGACTGGATTCGTAACGAGATGGTGTGAGTTCACGTTGCGCCGCGTGAAGCCATTCGCGAGCAAGCCCGCTCCCACAGGTTAAGCGCATTCTGGCTGACGGAATGCGAACAACCGGTGGGAGCGGGCTTGCTCGCGAAAGCGTTGGAACAAAAACAGAAAAGTTGAATGGCACGCCGTCATCGTCCGTTTTTTTGTCCCGGTAAACCCCCGCAAATACGCCGCATGCCAGTGGAATTTAATTTTTAGCGGGGACTTCGCCGGGTGTTCGGGAAATTACCGACTAGGCTGCTACCGCGGTGAAACGAGGGCGGCTGCGATGCACGTCGC
>Ga0207655_1001133_pt1 | contig 25994 bp, 18 predicted proteins | sample KBSM44metaG_FD_184398 | JGI IMG/M metagenome (GOLD analysis project Ga0207655, IMG submission 184398) | Miscanthus rhizosphere microbial communities from Kellogg Biological Station, Michigan, USA - KBS M4-4 metaG (SPAdes) (version 2) | ecosystem: Host-associated > Plants > Roots > Rhizosphere >... | reverse complement strand
CCTTGAGCAGCAGGTTTTTTGCAGCCGACGGATCGGCCAGCAGCCGCTCCACTTCGCCGGGCTGACGCAGGAACATCACCGGCGCACGACCGGAGCGTTCGGTGAACTTGAGCACCAGGCTTTGCTTCCAGTCACTGACTTGTTCGGCTGGCAACCAGCCGTCACTGCGCCCGTCGGTGGCGGCGCCGACGCGTAGCCACGGGCTGCCGGCCACCTCTTGGCGCTGATAGACGTACAGCACGGAAAACGCCGGCAAGGCCTTGTCAGGTGCAGCCCCCGGTTCACTGGCGAGTTTCGCTCCCGGCTTGCTGAGCACCCGCTGGAACAAGGTTTTTTTGCCGGCCATCAGCAGCGGGCGCTGACCATTATCGACGTCTGTCGCCACAGGGGGGTTCACCGGTGGCGCCACGGCTGGTGGTGGTGTTTTGACTGGAGGCACTGAAGCCACTGGCACCTTGGCGTCCGCCTCGACGTCACCGGACAGCCACCAATAACCCGCGCCGCCCAAGGCCAGCACCACGGCTACCGCAACAGCGGCAAGCGCGAACACCGGTCCCTTGCGCTGCTCCGAGGCCGGGGATTGCGGCGTCGACTTCGCCGTCGGCGCAACAGGCTTGGCTTGGGGTTGTGGCTGTGCAGGGCTCGTCGGAATGTCGATAGACACCGGCGTCAGTCCCGCCAGGTCATTGCCCACCGGAAGGGGCAACGGCCGGATCGTGGTCGCTTCAACCGATTCCCCGGGCAGATTATCCAGCGCCTGCAACAACGCCTTTGCATCCGGGAAACGCTCGGCCGGATCCTTGGCCAACAGCTTGCGCAGCACCTCTTGATAACGGCCGTGGTGCACCGGCAGCTCCGGCAGCGGTTCGGTCAAATGCGCCAGGGCCGTAGAGAGCGCGTCGTTGCCGGTGTACGGCAGTTTGCCGACGAGGATTTCGTAGAGCACCACGCCCAGGGCATAAAGATCGGCCCGGCCGTCAATGTCCTGGCCGCGCGCCTGTTCCGGGCTCATGTAGCTGGGCGTGCCGACGGCGAAACCCGCTTGGGTGAACTGGGTGCGGTCGTCCAGCGACTTGGCGATGCCGAAGTCCGAGAGCACCGCTGTGCCATCGGCGCGGAACAGAATGTTCGCCGGTTTGACGTCGCGATGAACCAGCCCCAGCCCATGGGCATAGCCCAGCGCCGAGGCGATCTGGCGGATGTAGATCAGGCCCTGCTCCGGCGTCAGGCCGGCGGCAATGCGCTCCTTGAGCGTGCCATTGGGCAGGTATTCCATGGCCATGTAATACAGCTCACCGACATTGCCGATGTCATGGATGGTGACCGTATGCGGGTGAGACAGGCGCGCCAGGGTTTTGCCTTCGCGCAGGAAGCGCTCGCAGAAACTCGGATCGGCTGCCAGCGCGGCGGCCATGACCTTCAACGCCACCTTGCGCTCCAGCGAGCGTTGGGTCGCCAGGTAAACGCTGGCCATGGCGCCCTCACCGATCTCACCGTCGATGTCGTAGCCCGGGATCAGAATGTTCGCGGTGAGGTTCATGAAGGCACCTTCACGACGATGACGGTGATGTTGTCCGGAGCGCCGCGCATCAGGCCCAGGGACACCAGGCTGCTGGCGATTTCCCCTGGCTCGTCGTGGCCCAGCACCTCGCGGATCTCATGATCTTCAACGGTTTTGTTCAGCCCGTCGCTGCACAACAGGTAACTGTCGCCGGGCTTCAACAGCAACTCGACCATCGCCAGTTCCAGCTGTGCCTGGACCCCGATGGCGCGGGTGACAATATTGGACCGCGGGTGCACCCGGGCTTCGGCTTCACTAAGCAGGCCGCTGTCCTGCAGATCCTGGACGTAACTGTGATCCCGCGAGATGCGTTTGAGTCGGCCGTCACGCAGGCGATACAAGCGGCTGTCACCCGCCCACAGACACACCCCACGCAAGTCACGCGCCGCCAGCACCACCACCGTGCTGCCCATCATGGTCACGCCGCGGTTGGCGGTTTCTTCACGCACGGCGGCGTTGACCCGCAGCAGGTCGGTTTTCAACGCCGCGACGTATTCATCCAGCGAACGGCCCACAGCAATGCTACGCAAACTGTCGACAATCAGACTGCTGACGTAGTCGCCCGCCGCGTGCCCGCCCATGCCATCGGCGACCACCCACAGGCCTTTTTGCGGCAGGTCCAGGCAAGCGTCTTCGTTAACCTGGCGGACCATGCCGACATGGCTTTTGCTTGCAGACTTGAGGGTCCTTCCCACGTTTGAACACATCTACACAACACCTTCTTGGCCGAGCAAAAATTGCGCAAAATCAGCGGCGGCCGGCAGGCCCTGGCACCGCAATAAACCGGGGGCGATGCGCTCCGAACCCTGGCCCCACCACACACTGGCCCCTTCGCAGGCCTGTTCGGCGAGGGCGATCATTCGCGCCTGCGGATCAGTGACATCAAAGCGGTGCAACCCGGCAAAACGGCCGCTCGGGGTGCGTCGCAGATAAGCCGGGCTGCCCAGCGCCTCCAGTCCTGCACCGAAGGCCTCGAAGCTTGCCTCCACGTTCAAGGTGCTCAACAGCAATTGCTCGACCTGTTCAAACCAGATATCCGAGCCGCCTATCACCGACGCAGGATCAGCGTCGTGATCCAGCAGCACCGCGACGGTCAGCGGAAAATACCGGCCAACCCGATCAATGCTCGGCATCACCACCCCCACGGCGGCCTGCGGCCCACACACACCGGGCGCAACCATAAAGCGCCACAGCGGACTGACCAGATAGGCATTCAGCCAACGGTCGCCAAGGCTCTGGCTGGCGAGCAACCCCGCCGCCAGCCACGAATCCCAAGGGCCGATAAAACTCTGCGGCAAGCCACGGCTGACAAAGTCCCCGCGACTGGCCAACTTTCCATAGAAGCCCGGCGTGCTCATAAGCGCTCCGGCAGGCTGAAACCGCTGAGCACACGGCTCTTGAACGGGTTGAAGGCGCTGTTGGCCCGTAGCTCATAAGAGGCACTGGCGCCGTCGACCCGCAGCCGCAGGTTGAAGCGGTCCGGCGAGTTGCCGGCGGTGAGGTCCGATTGCTCGAGCAGGCGGAACCAGGCCCAGGGCCCGTCCAGGGTGATGCCGGACCGACCGCTGGCCGTGGGCGGCATGATCGAGATCCGCACCACACCGATGCTGCCGGGGTTGGGCCATTGCATGGCGGTCGGACGGCTAGGTCCGTGGTCGTAGCTCAATTGCTGGCCGTCGAGGTCGAGCAAAAACTGGGTGATGGTGGAATCCATGGCCACGGGCTTGAGTTCGAAGCGCACCATCGGTTGGGTACCGCCGGAACGGAAAAACGCATCCCGGATGGTCGCTGCCCGCTGGAAGGTTTGCAGCACGCCCGGGGCGATGCCGAGCTTCTGCGCGGCGCCCGGTTGCCAGCGCCAGGCCTGGGTCGAGGTATCCACGTAGGGCTGCAGGTATTTGCGGAAGTAGTTGTCCATCACCCCGCCCACGCCGAAGAACTGACCGAAGTCGTCGAGAGTCGCGTCCCGTGCACTGCCTGGCGACATCGGATAACGCCCGGCCAGGGACTGGCGATAGATGTTCACCACTTCGCTGGTCCAGGCCGCGTTCAGTTGATTGCGTACTCCACCCATCATGCTGTTGGTGGTGGAGTTGACCACCGACTTGACCAGGCCCTGCACCAACGCCGGTTGACGCTCGGCGTTGAGGCTGACCCGCGTCGCCGCCGCTGCGGCCTGGTTCTTGGCTTCGCCAAGCAAGGCGTCGCCGCTGGCACCGACCATGGCGCTGACCTGCACATACAGGGCGTTCATGTCGGCCAGCAGGCCGTCGATGGCTGCCGGCTCGCCTTCGTTCTTGCTGACGATGCGGTTGAGTTCGGCAAAATGCGCGGTGACTGGATCGTCACTGGCCTCAGGCATGTTTTGCATCGCCTGCTCCTGGCCGAGCAAAGTGCCCAAGCGCTCTTTGAGCTTGTCGACCCCGCCCTCCACCGGCGCGCCCTTGGCGGCCAGCACGCGTTCTTCCTGTTGCAGGTCGGTTTCCTTCGCCACCGCCACCAGCAGTTTTTTCAACGGCGAAGTCGGCCCGGAAATCACCCGCAGCACATCGGCGGCCTGGGCCACGCTGGTGATCGGCACGAAGTCGATATCAGCCAACAAGGCGTCCCACTGGCGCTGGTAATCCTGGAAATACAAACGGCGTACATCGGCAGCCAGGCTGGCGACGTTCTGTTGTTCTGCCTGATCGCGACCGAGCACCCACTGCTCCTCGGCCAGGGTGCCGGTCTGGTTCAGGCTGGTGAGCAAAAACCCTTGGCGGTAACCCTTGGCCGTGAAGAAGCCACTCAAGGGGTCGCCCAGCGGCTTGCCGCTCTTGCGGCTGAACACCAGCGCAGCATCGTGCCCGGCCGCTTCGCTAAGACGAAAGTCCGCAATGCCGTCCGGCAGTTTCTGCCGTTTGATCCGGTCGTAGACACGCTGGGCCACCGGCAGCTGTTGCAACTGCCGGCGTAAATCGTCGATCAGGCGTGGGTCGAGACGCGCAGTGGGCGGATGGCGTTCGAACAGCGCCTGCAAGTGCTCACCGAGGGCTACGCGCTGCTCGGCCGGTAAGTCGCGCGGCAGGCTGCGGTCCCAGTCCAGGGCGATCCATGCCTTGATGAAATCAGCATCGTAATGCTCGCTGTCGGCGAGCATCAGGTAGGCCTTCAAGCCTTCGTAAAGGAAGTCCGAATTGCCGCCGCCGTGCAGTTGCTCCTCGATACGCGTGAGCAAGCGCGGCGCGAAGACCGCGATCAACAGCTTGCGATAAACGCTGCCGGACTCGGCTTCAAGCATGTCGCCCTGATACAGACCCAGGCCTTCGGCCCAGTTCGGCGCATCATCGGCCAAGTGCTTCACTGCGTTGAGCAAGGGCAACACGGCGAGCACGTCCCGCTGCGCCGGGCTGAGGTTCTGCACGGTCTGGCCCAGGGGCACGACTTTCTGATCGACTTGCGCGATATACGCCTGATTGGCGCGATAGCTGACCCACCACAAGGTCCCGACCACCAGCACCAAGGCTACAGTCGAGGCCAGCACGCCCTGGGCGATCCACTTGCGTCGACGTTCGACTTTCGGATTGACACCCACCAGCCCACGCTCGGCAAAGGCCACGGCGCTGAAGAGCTTTTCGATGAAGTAACTGCGCCCGGTGCCGTTCTGGCGCACCAGGTGCTGGCGGTCCAGGTTCATGCTCTGGGCCATGGAGCCGATCAGCCGGTCAATCGGGCTGCCTTCCTGGGTGCCGCTGGTGAAATACACCCCGCGCAACAGCGCCCGCTCTTCAAAGGCGTTGGGTTTGAACACGCCCTCAAGGAAGCTTTGCAGGCAATCCTTCAACGCGCCGAACTGCTGTGGAAAACCGTAGATCAGATCGCGTCGCGCCGGGTCGCGTTCCTGCTGCAAGCGCTCCACCAGCCGATCGTTCAGGCGTTGCTCCAGACCGGCGAATTCGCTTTGCAGATGGGCCAGCGGGCTGTCATTGCTTTTGCCGTCATCCAGAGCGAAGGTCATGCCCCAGACCTGGGCTCGCTCTTCCTTGCTCAGGGTGTCGAAATACTCCATGAACCCGGGCACCAGATCGAGCTTGGTCAGCATCAGGTAGATCGGGAAACGCACACCCAGTTGGGTGTACAGCTCCTGAATGCGCAGGCGTATCGCAGCGGCATGGGCGGCGCGCTCGGCGTCGCTGCCCAGCAACAGGTCGGAGAGGCTGATAGCGATAAATGCACCGTCGATCGGGCGACGGGCCCGCTGTTTTTTCAACAGCCCCAGAAAGCCCAGCCATGCGGCCTTGTCGACCGTCGCGTCGCTGTCCTGAGTGGTGTAGCGGCCTGCGGTGTCGAGCAGCACAGCCTGGTCGGTAAACCACCAATCACAATTGCGCGTACCGCCGACGCCGCGCACCGCACCGGCGCCCAACTGCGCGGCCAACGGAAAATGCAGACCGGAGTTGACCAGCGCCGTGGTCTTGCCCGAACCCGGCGGGCCGATGATCACGTACCACGGCAATTCGTAGAGATTGCGTCGTTCGTCGCCGCCCAGCTTGGCTTTCTTCAACAGCGTCAGGGCTTCGTCCATGCGCTGGCGCAGGGTTTCGAGCTCTTCGGCCGTAGCGATGCTGGTCGGGTCCGGCGGGGTTTGCGCCGCCAGGCTGCGCATGACTTCGGCGGCCTGACGGCGGGCCTGGATGATGCGAAACACTCGATAGGCGATCCACACCGCGAATACCAGAATGATCAGCGTCCAGCGCCGGCCTTCGGGCACCAGGAGTTCAAGCAGCGGCCCGACAAACCAGATGATCAGGCTCAGGGCGATCAGCCCCAGCAACGGAATGACCCAGCGGGTCATAAAACTGAAAAACGCCTTCACTCGACCCCCTCCGCCAACACTGTGATTTCGACCCGACGATTGCGTGCGCGGCCCTCGGTCGTAGCGTTCGAGGCCAACGGTTCGGTGTCGCTGCGGCCTTCGGCGCTGAAGCGCTCGGGCTGGCCGGTCTTGGCCGAAAGGATTTGCAGCACCGAAGTGGCCCGCGCCTCGGACAACGCCCAGTTCGATGGAAACCTCAAGGTGGCAATCGGGCGATTGTCACTGTGGCCGGTCACCCGGACCTGGCCCTTGACCTTGCGAATGGCATCGGCGATGCGCAGCATCAGCGGCTGGAAATTGTCGACGATACTGGCACTGCCCGAGGCGAACAGCTCATCGCCACGGATGGTCACCACTGAACGGTCAACGGCATCTTCCACGGCCACCCGGCCGGCCTTGATTTCATCAGCGAGAAAACCGGCCAAGCGTGGCCGCTCGACCAGTTTCGGCTGCACCACCGGACGGTCGATGGCCTGCACCGGGATCTCGCCCAGCGCATGAATGTTTTTAAACACCGGCTCGGCATCGGCGGCCAGTTTCAAGCGCAGGCCGAACACCAGGGCCAGCAGCAACGCCACACCGATGGCCACCGCGATCCATGGCGGCATGAATTGCGCCAGTCGATCGCGCGCCACGGTCACGCCGCGCCAATGGGGCGACAGTTCACGCTCATATTCGCCACGGGCGCTGCGGATAACCGCACTGGTGCGCTCACGCAACGCCTCCAGTTGGCTGCGACCATCATTCATGACCCGATAACGCCCTTCGAAACCCAGGCACATGCACAGGTACAACAGCTCCAACAGATACAAACGTTCGCGGGGGCTTTGCAGGCAATGTTCCAATAGCTGGAACACCTTCTCGCCGCCCCAGGCCTCGTTGTGCACGGTGATCAGCAGGCTCTGCTTGCCCCAGTCGCCGGTGCCACCCCACGGCGTACTCAACACCGCTTCATCCAGGGCGGTGCACAAGGCGTAACGGGCCAGCAACACATCGTTGCGCACCACGCCGGCGGCCTCGGCGCGCTCCTCGAACTGGCGCAGGTAGGCCAGTAGTTGCGCCCGCAGACTCGCCGGTGCCGGGTGGGCAATGGTGTTGCGCAAGCGGGTCAGCAAAGCCAGCAGCGGGCCCGCGGCGCTCTCCAGGGGGTTGAGACCTTCGGCTTTGCCGGTCAACAGCGGCGCGGCCGGCATCGACAGTGGCGCGGGCTGGGCGCGGCCAGGGTCCGGGCGGGCCGGCTCGGCGCCACGGCCACCGGGTGTCGGCATGAACTGGGTACGATCGTCGTTATTCATCGCGGTTTATCCTCGGATCGCCCAGAAAGCCAGGTTCAACCCCGGGAACTGACCCGCGATGTGGAACGCAAAACCGCCGGAGTTGGCCAGTTGTTGCCAATGCTCGCTGCCCCGGTCGAGTTCGTAATAGGTGGAGCCGGCGTGATAGGGAATCTGCCGTGGCGCCACCGGCAGCGGCAGCAGGCCGATGCCCGGCAATTGCAGGTTGACCATGTCGCGAATGTGTTCCACCGAGCCGATTTTGCTCTGCAGGCCGAAGCGGCTGCGCAGGGTCTCGGCAGGTACATCGGCGCGCACCACCAGAATAAAACTGGCGTTGTCGAGCAGGGTCTTGTCAGCCAGCATGGCCACATGAATGCCATAGGCTTTTTCGACGATCGGAATCGGCGTGGCCTTGCTGTCGATCAGCATCGACAGCGCTTCACGCAGGGCTTGCATCACCGGCGCAAAGCTCAGCGCGAGGTCATCATGCTGGTACTGCGGGAATTCCTGCGGTCGCCGCCCGGAAGCGGTAAAAGTCGAGAATTCCCCGGCCAGGCTCACCAACTCGCTGTAGAAGCGCTCGGGATGCAAAGGGCTCAAGTGGCTCAAGTGCTGGATCAACGGCTGAGCACGGTTGACCAGTTGCAGCAGCATGAAGTCGGCAATCTCCGAAGCACCGCCGGCACCGGACGCCACCACCCGCCCAGCGAGCGCTTCTCCGCGTTGATGAAGCAGGCCCAGTAGCTCGTTGCGAAACGCAGCCAAGGGCGTGGAGGCGACCACATCCAGCAGCGGCGGGATGTAAGTGTCATCGAGCACCAAGGCGCGGTCGGCGCGTTTCTCCTTGATTCGCACCAGGCCGATGGCCGCGTAGTCGCTGATGCCATCCCGGGCGACCAATAATCGCAGTGCCCTCGACCCCACGGCCACCGGGGCCTGGTTTTCGAACGGCGCGTTGTCGTCCCGCACTTCGCGCACCTGACTCACATAGCGCGCAGCGCCCAGGGCCTCGCCTTCGTCAACGGTGTCACGCGCGCCGGCGCGCTTGAGCGGCAAGGCCAGGTACACCAAACCATCGCGCAGGTTGTCATCGATATTCAGCGGGCTCGGCGCCAGGTCATCCTGGGGAATGTTGAATGGCGTGCCGTCTGGCAACAGGCCCCGCGCCGAGATGATCGCCAGTTTGCCCTGGGCCAGCAGGCCCTGGTCGATCAGCAACTCAGAAAACCCCCAGGCACCGGCCGACAATGGGCGACTCCGGGCGTCGATGAGATTCTCCAGGTAACGGTCATGCTGCTGGAAGTGCTGCGTTCCAATGAACATGCCTTCCGACCAGACCACGCGATTGTTCCAGGACATGGGGGGCTCCGATTGTTTATTGGGCAGGGCTGGATGGGGGAACCGCGACGGCGCTGCGCACGGCTCGCACGTCGAGGCTGATCTGGTATTCGGTGTATTGGCGCGGCGGGACGTTCATCACCGTGCGCCACAGCGACTGATCCAGCTCGCGATACCCCACCAGCACGCCGATATGGCGGGTGGCCGGATCGAGGTCACGCTGCAGACTCAACTGCTGGCCAGGCTGGATCAGCACTTCGTCCTGGTCGATCAGATCCGCACCGAGCGTCGCCTGGGCTCGTTCGGCCAGTGCGAAATAATCGGAACGACCGAAGGTGGCGGCATTTTTCAATTCGAAAATGCGCACCCGGACCGGGGCCGGCTGGCCAGTGGCTCCGGGGTTGAGCCCGGCGATGGCGTGAAAGTGCAACTCGACGGCGGCCGTGTCGGCCTCAGCCTCTTCGGGCTGGGGTTTGGTGGCCTCCTTGGCACACGCGGTCAGCAGAAGCGCGGTGGCGACTGCGAGTAAAAACCTGTGAATCATCCTGCGTCCTCAATGACGTTTCAGCTATCCGTTGTTCCGTTCTTTGCTCTGAATGCCGTTATGCAACGGCCACGCTCAGCGGCGGCGTTGCCTGGTACTGTGTTCTTCGTAGGCACGGCTGAATTCCCGACCGAACAGGTCCTGGAAATCCTCCTGGGCCTCACGGGAAATATTGCTGTAGAGCTCGGTGAACTGCTGCCAGTACTGGGCCTGTCGTGAACCATTGAAAATGCTCGACAGGCCACCGGGCTTGCCCATGCGCTCTTCCAGTTGTGCCGGCTCGAAACGCGCCAGCAGATGCTTGATCGCTGCTTCCACACCGGCCATCACCGCCAACTGGTGGGCACGCAAGTCATCGAAGCTGTCGCGCACCGCCAGGTCCGGCGCCATGAACGCCTGATTGGTGTGGCGCAACAGCAGCAGCAAGGCCTCATCGACGTTGGGAGCGAATTTCAGCGGGTTGTTTTCCACCGGCTGAATCATCGTCTGCTGAATGCGAAACTCGCCCTTGAGGCTGCTGCGGGCGCGCAAGACATCGATCAGGCCTTCGACCATCAATCGATAACTGCGGCCGATGTTTTCCATCTGCGCTTCGGCCTGGGCCTTTTCCAGGCGCACTTGATCCAGCCCGGCGCCGCGCAGAAAGGCTCGCAACAGGTCGGGTTGCGAATGGTCGACCGGACCGGGCTGATTGACCGGATGCTCGACGATGGCCACGGGTGGTTCGTGCCGTGGTGGCGGCTCGACCGGTGCCTCGACCGGTGCCTCGACCGGTACGCTGACTTGAGGCGCTGGCGGCGCAACCTCTGCAACAGGCAAGGGGGCGACAGGCAGGGGGGCAACCGCCACTGGCGCGGGCTTGTCGCTGAACAGGTCCCAATCTTCCGGAATCACCGGCGCTGGGGCTGGGGCCGACGCCAGCGGCACAGGCTCGGCCATGGGCGTCGGGTTGGGGATCGGGGTCGGTGGGCGGAAGTCGTGCTGCTCAGCCGGGACATGGTCGGACTGGGTGGCCGGCGGGACGGTGGTCGGTGCCAGAAAGTCGAACAAGTCCGGCAGCGTGTCCATGGCCGACACACCCTGGAAATGTGCAGGTGGTGTCATGGGCGACGATGTCGGCGTAGCCACGCCGGCGCCCTGACGCCCCATCAGAGCCTCGAAGCTGTTGGACGAATCGGCAAAAGGGTTGTTGTCAGTCACCGGCAGATTGAAATCGATGCGCGCCTGGATTTCATAATCACCTATGCGGATAACTTCCCCATCTTGCAATGGCTCGCTGTTTCCTTTGCGCAGACGAATGCCGGCCTTAACCAATTCCACACCATTAGTGCTGTTATCGGTTAAATAATACCGGCCATCTTTATATTGAATAACGCAATGCTTTCCGGAAACCAAGCGCTCTGGATCGGGCAATACCCAGTCATTATCAGAATTACGGCCAATTGCCATTACTCCCTGATCCATGGATTTTTCAGAGCATTGACCAGGGGTAATCTTGTGATAACTAGTGATAGTCAAACACAGCGGCATCTTGCCTCCTTGCTGCACACTTTGCGCGCCGGCGAATGAAGGGATCAATCCCCGCGAAGCTCGCCGACAAACCTTGCAAACAACCTAAAAAACAGCTTTTTACCAGCACATTTGCTGATCTTAACCGGTTTACGTGACAAAAAATCTGCGTCAGTACCTTCTTGGACCTACCGGTCGCGAGGGTTGTTAAGCACCTCACATCTGTCACACAGGAGAAATAGCTTACCTTGACAAGCCATAAGTACTACACCAAAAATGAACAACTTTCTTGAATACAGTGATGGCACTTTAAGATCACAGAGGATCCAAAGGGCCATTACACACAAGGAAACATGCGAAGTTCCACTTGGAACTAACGTGTGAACTGCCCGTTTCTGTCGCGGGCGATAGGGAGATCAATTTCAGTGGAAGTGCCTTTGCTGCTCGCCGCCGTTTCCGCGACTTCGCCTTGTGGCGAAGATCTGGAATACGACGCTGACTTTTTGCGCCTGGAACGCGATTCCCAAGGCCAGCCCGAGCGCAGCATGGGCGATTCGATATTGCCTGCCGAACCGCCTGAATGGCGCAGCATCCAGCAGCAAAGCCTGGATTTGTTGCAACGCAGCAAAGACCTGCGTATCACCCATTTCCTTTTGCAAAGCTCCCTTGCCCTGGAAGGTGTCCCCGGCCTGGCCCGCGTCCTGACGCTGATCAGCGAATTGCTCAAGCAATACTGGGCCGACCTGCATCCACGCCTGGATGCCGAAGACGACAACGATCCCACCGTGCGCATCAATGCCCTCGCCGGCCTGGCGTCCGATGCCACCATTCGCCTGCTGCGCGAAAGTATCCTGGCCCGTTCGCGAACCTTTGGCGCTGTCAGCCTGCGCGCCGCCGCCAACGCCAGCGGTCTGCAAAGCTTCCCTGACGAAAACCTCGGCGCCGAACAACTCGCCGGAGCGTTCCTCGACAGCGATCCCGAACAGTTGGACATCATCCGCAAAGCCTTGCACGAGGCCCGTAGCGCCGCCGAGACCATCGAGCAACACGTCAGCGAACAAGTCGGCTCCGCCCAGGGCGTTGACCTTGGCCCATTGAAGCAACCGCTCAAAATGGCCTTGCAGATTCTCGGCCAGTTCGCCCCGCAGAGCGGCGACAGCCCCCAGCCCGATGCCATCAGCGACGACAGTGCCGCGCCGGTTGAATACACCACCGCGCCAAGCGCGCCGCGCAACGCTAACGCCAGCAGCGGCGAAATCAACAACCGTGACGACGTGCTGCGCAGCCTGGACCGGATTCTTGCGTATTACACCCGTCACGAGCCCTCCAGCCCCCTGCCGGTGCTGTTGAATCGGGCAAAGAATCTGGTGCACGCCGACTTCGCGGCGATCGTGCGCAACCTGATTCCCGACGGCATCAGCCAATTTGAAAACCTGCGCGGACCAGACAGCGAATAAAAGCGTACGGATCACGCAGTCACGTCACCGGCACCGCCGATGACGCCAACACCGTCGCTTGAGCGACCAGGAGCAGCAACGTGGCGAAGCAAAGTTCTCAGAAATTCATCGCGCGCAACCGTGCGCCTCGAGTGCAGATCGAGTACGACGTCGAGCTTTACGGCGCCGAGAAAAAGGTCCAGTTGCCCTTCGTAATGGGCGTTATGGCTGACCTCGCCGGCAAGCCCGCCGAGCCTCTGGCACCTGTGGCCGATCGCAAGTTCCTTGAAGTGGATGTGGACAACTTCGACTCCCGCCTCAAGGCCATGCAGCCACGCGTTGCGTTCCACGTGCCCAACGAGCTGACCGGCGAAGGCAACCTGAGCCTGGACATCACCTTTGAAAGCATGGACGACTTCAGCCCGGCCGCCGTGGCGCGCAAAGTCGACTCGCTAAACAAGCTGCTCGAAGCGCGCACTCAATTGGCCAACCTGCTGACCTACATGGACGGCAAGACCGGTGCCGAAGAAATCATCATGAAGGCCATCAAGGATCCGGCGCTGCTCCAGGCACTTGCCAGTGCGCCCAAGCCCGCCGAGCCTCAGGCTTAATCAGGACGAATGATCATGACCGATCCAGTACGCGCAAGCGCCCAGACACTGGGCACCACCGAAGAAGCCAGCGAGTTCGCCTCCCTGCTGCTGCAAGAATTCAAACCCAAGACCGAACGCGCCCGTGAAGCCGTCGAGACCGCCGTGCGCACCCTGGCCGAACAGGCCCTGGCGCAGACCGACCTGGTGTCCAACGACGCCATCAAGTCGATTGAGTCGATCATCGCCGCCATCGACGCCAAGCTCACCGCCCAGGTCAACCAGGTCATCCATCACCCGGAGTTCCAGCAACTGGAAAGCGCCTGGCGTGGCTTGCACTACCTGGTCAACAACACCGAGAGCGACGAGCAGCTCAAGATCCGCGTGCTCAACATCTCCAAGACCGACCTGCACAAGACCCTGAAGAAATTCAAGGGCACCGCATGGGACCAGAGCCCGATCTTCAAAAAGATGTACGAAGAAGAATACGGCCAGTTCGGCGGCGAACCTTACGGCTGCCTGGTGGGCGATTACTACTTCGACCAGTCGCCGCCGGATGTCGAATTGCTGGGCGAACTGTCGAAAGTCTGCGCCGCCATGCACGCGCCATTCATTGCCGCCGCATCGCCGACCGTGATGGGCATGGGCTCGTGGCAGGAACTGTCGAACCCGCGCGATCTGACCAAAATCTTCACCACCCCGGAATATGCCGGCTGGCGCTCGCTGCGTGAATCGGAAGACTCGCGTTACATCGGCCTGACCATGCCGCGCTTCCTGGCACGCCTGCCGTACGGTGCCAAGACCGACCCGGTGGAAGCCTTCGCCTTCGAAGAAAACACCGACGGCGCCGACAGCTCCAAGTACACCTGGGCCAACGCCGCTTACGCGATGGCGGTGAACATCAACCGCTCGTTCAAACACTTTGGCTGGTGCTCGCGCATTCGTGGCGTGGAGTCTGGTGGTGAAGTGGAGAACCTGCCGGCGCACACCTTCCCGACCGACGACGGTGGCGTGGACATGAAGTGCCCGACCGAAATCGCCATTTCGGACCGCCGTGAAGCGGAACTGGCGAAGAACGGTTTCATGCCGCTGCTGCACAAGAAAAACACCGACTTCGCCGCGTTCATCGGCGCCCAGTCGCTGCAAAAGCCGGCCGAGTACGACGACCCGGATGCTACCGCCAACGCCAACCTGGCCGCGCGCCTGCCCTACCTGTTCGCCACCTGCCGTTTCGCCCATTACTTGAAGTGCATCGTGCGCGACAAGATCGGCTCCTTCAAAGAGAAGGACGAAATGCAGCGCTGGTTGCAGGACTGGATCCTCAACTACGTCGACGGTGACCCAGCGCACTCCACCGAAACCACCAAGGCCCAGCACCCATTGGCGGCGGCCGAAGTGATTGTCGAAGAGGTGGAAGGCAACCCGGGGTATTACAACTCCCGGTTCTACCTGCGCCCGCACTATCAGCTCGAAGGTCTGACTGTGTCACTGCGCCTGGTATCCAAGCTGCCTTCGGCCAAAGGCGCGTAACACCGCCCTTGATGTGATCGTCCCCACGCTCAGCGTGGGAACGATCAGAAAAACACAACGTGGTAGACACCACACAGGGAGAGAACATGGCTGTTGATATTTTCATCAAGATCGGCGACATCAAGGGCGAGTCCATGGACAAGGCCCACAAGGACGAAATCGACGTCTTGAACTGGAGCTGGGGCATGTCTCAGTCCGGCAATATGCACGTGGGCGGCGGCGGCGGAGCCGGCAAGGTGAACGTCCAGGACCTGTCGCTGACCAAGTACGTCGACAAGGCTACACCCAACCTGATGATGCACTGCGCCAGCGGCAAGCACATCGACAAGGTCAAGCTGACCGTGCGCAAGGCCGGCGGCGAAAGCCAGGTCGAGTACATGATCATCAACCTGGAAGAAGTGCTGATCAGTTCCCTGAGCACCGGCGGCTCGGGCAGCGATGATCGTCTGACTGAAAACGTCACCCTGAACTTCGCCAAGGTGCTGGTGGACTACCAGCCGCAAAAAGCCGACGGCACCAAGGAAGGCGGGCCGATCAAGTTCGGCTGGAACATCCGCCAGAACGTCAAGGTGTAATCGAACGTGCCCCCGTCGTTATGCGCCGGGGGCATTTTGGTGCTTGCTCGAATCCAATCCTTTCCCATCCGGTGTCTGAGTCATGGCCAAGCCTTCGTTTGTCAATTTGTGGAAAGCCTATTCCGACCTTCTGGTTACGTATCCTGACGCCAAGCCCTGTGAGGGCCCTTGGGAAAACCAGTGTGCTATCCGCATGAGCGCGACACTCAATGCAGAGCTGACCATCAAGGTCAACAAATCCACCTATACCGAACCCAAGTGTGCACATGAGCACGCCCGGGGTGCCGAGTCGCTGGCGAACTGGTTGTGGAAGCATCATCTGGGGCGGCCAACCATTCTGGGTAACAGCGCCGAGGAGCGTCGCACGTTGATGGGCAAGACCGGGCTTATCTTCTTCAAGGACTGTTTCCAGCAGTCAGGGGAGTCGGCGGACAATCGTACTGGCGATCATATTGATCTATGGAATCGGGGCCTGACCCAAACCGGCGACCTCTTTTACAGGTCCAGAGCTGTCTGGTTCTGGGAGCTCGCATAATGAAAAATCACCGGCTCGCCATGTGCCTGGCGATAAGCCTGACCAGCCTGAGCGCATGCGCCGAACATGCCCAGATGCCAACAACCCAGGCCGTCTTTGTTGGGCAGCAACTCAGCCTGATTGACGACCAGGGTCAATGCACGCTGGTCAAACCCGACCAGAGTCGCATGAAGCTGGACATGGAATGGCCTTGCAGCTTCAGCCTGAATAAACAACAGCAACTGCGCGTAGAAACGTTCAACAACATCCCGATATTTTCGGTCTGGCGCAGCGAGCACATGCCTGCGCCCAGCCGCGACTGCCTCAGCAAAATGCAGGCTATCCGCCAGATCCCGGGAGGGCTGGAGGCGGGAGCGGTCAACACGTTTGCGTCCTGCGGCACGGGAGGGGACCAAAAAATGTATGTAGCGCCATTTACGTGGTAACCGACATCGCCACCCGCGATCGCCTGCAACCGTCCCTGCTGGATCGGTTGACCGACGACGACCCGAGCAACCTCAAGGAAAGCGCCGACAAGCGCGTACTGTCCCTGACCCAACTCAAAGCCTCGGTGCTGCGGGACCTGGCGTGGCTGCTCAACACCACGTCATTGCTCAGCGCCGATGCGACGCTGCACACACCGGCCGGCACTTCGGTGGTCAACTTCGGGCTGCCAGCCCTGGCCGGCAACAGTGCATCGAACGTCGATATCGCGGCGCTTGAAGCACTGATCCACCAGGCCATCGCCACATTCGAGCCGCGGATTCTGCGCCATACCCTGCGCGTGCGGGCCCGGGCATCCGCCGAGATGAATCACAACGCCCTGAGTTTCGAGATCGAAGGCGATCTCTGGGCGCAGCCAGTGCCGCTGCGCCTGATGCTGCAAACCGACCTGGACCTGGAATCCGGCCATGTGCGAGTGGTCAACGCCGACCAGCGGAGACACTCATGAACCCGCGCCTGCTGGAACTGTACAACCAGGAACTGCACCACGTGCGCGAAAGCGCGGCGGAGTTCGCCCAGGAGTACCCGAAAATCGCCAGCCGGCTGACGTTGTCCGGCATGGACTGCGCCGATCCGTACGTCGAGCGCTTGCTGGAAGGGTTCGCCTACCTGACGGCGCGGGTACAGCTCAAGCTCGATGCCGAATACCCGACCTTCACCCACAACCTGCTGGAAATCGCGTACCCCCATTACTTGGCGCCAACACCGTCGATGACCGTGGTGCAATTTCAGGCAGACCCCGATGAAGGCTCACTGAGCAGCGGCTTCCCGTTGCCCCGGGATACGGTTCTGCGCGCAGCCCTGGGTCGCGAAAGCCAAACCTGCTGTGAGTACCGCACCGCCCATGCGGTGACGTTGTGGCCATTGCAGGTCAGCCAGGCCGAGTACTTCGGCAACCCGTCCGCCGTGCTCGGGCGCCTGGCCGCCAGTGCCCCCAAGGCCAAGGCTGGCCTGCGCCTGACCCTGCGCACCGGTGCCGAACTGCCGTTCAACAGTCTGGCCCTGGACAACCTGCCGCTGTACCTCAACGGCGCCGACGAACAACCCTTTCGCCTCTACGAACAGTTGCTGGGTAACGCCTGCGCCGTCTTCGCCCGTCAGCCCGGCGGCGATTGGGTAGAACGCCTGCCCCAGGATGCACTGCGCTCCGTGGGGTTCGACGATACCGACGCCGCGCTGCCCGTGGTGTCGCGAGCCTTCCAGGGCTATCGCCTGTTGCAGGAATACTTCGCCCTGCCCCGCCGCTTTCTGTTTGTCGACTTCACCGGGTTGAGCCGGGCGGTCAAACGCTGCCAGGGCCAGGAGCTGGAATTGATCGTGCTGTTCGACCGTCACGATCCGAGCCTGGAAGGCAGTGTCGGTGCCGCACAGTTCCTGCCGTTCTGCACCCCGGCAATCAACTTGTTTCCCAAGCGCCTGGATCGCATCCACTTGTCGGAACGGGTGAATGAACACCATGTGATCGCCGACCGTACCCGGCCGATGGATTTCGAGATTCATTCCCTGACCGCCCTCACCGGCCATGGCACCGGGTCGGAACAGCCTTTTTTGCCGTTCTACGCCGTCCGCGATCCGTCTCGCTACGGCCGCGATCAGGCGTATTACACGGTGCGGCGCGAACCCCGCATGCTCTCCAGCGGCCAGCGGCGCAACGGCCCACGTTCGACTTACATCGGCAGCGAAACCTTCGTCAGTCTGGTGGACAGCCAGCAGGCGCCCTATCGTCACGACCTGCGCCAATTGGGCGTAACGGCGTTATGCACCAACCGCGACCTGCCCCTGTTCATGAGCGTGGGCAACAACAAGACCGACTTCACCCTGGCCGACAGCGCACCGGTAGCGGCGGTACGCTGCGTGGCCGGCCCGAGCCGCCCACGCGCCAGCCATGCCCACGACGCCAAGGCCTGGCGGTTGATCAGCCAGCTTTCGCTCAATTACTTGTCCCTCAGCGAGCAAGGCCAGGGCGCCGCCGCCCTGCGCGAGCTGCTGCGCCTGTATGGCGACGACAACGATGCAGCCTTGCAATTGCAGATCGAAGGCCTGCGCGAAGTCAGCAGCAAGGCCTGCACCCGACGTTTGCCAATGCCGGGCCCGATCGTGTTTGGCCGCGGTATGGAAATCACCCTGGAATTCGATGAGAACGCGTTTCGTGGCACGGGCGTCTTTTTGCTCGGTGCAGTGTTCGAGCGCTTCCTGGCACGTTACGTGTCGATCAACAGTTTTACCGAGACGGTGATCCGTACCACCGAGCGCGGCGAGATCATGCGATGGAAAGCCAAACCCGGACGTCGTCCGACCCTGTGAATACCCTGGACGCGATGCACCAGGAGCCCTGGGAATACGACTTCTTCCAGGCATTACGGCGCATCGAGTGCGAATCGCCTGAGCTTCCGCGCCTGGGTCATTCGTTGCGCCTGGCCGATGACCCCTTGCGCCTTGGGCAACAAGCCGATTGCACCTTCGCCCCAGCGACCCTGGCCTCGGTACAGCCGGGTATCGACGGTTCGCCGGCACGTCTGGAACAATTCTTTTTTGGCCTCGGCGGCCCCAACGGCCCGTTGCCGCTGCACCTCACCGAGTATGTGCGTGAACGCCAGCGCAACAACGCCGACAGCACCAGCAAACGCTTTCTGGATGTATTCCACCATCGCCTGCTGAGCCTGTTTTACCGGGCATGGGCCGAAGCGCGACCGACAGTCAGCCATGATCGCCCGGACGATGACTACTGGTCGGCACGTCTGGCAGCGCTGAGCGGTCGAGGCATGCCGAGCCTGCTCAAACAAGGCCTGATACCCGACACGGCGAAGCTGCATTACAGCGGTCATCTGTCGGCACAAACCCGCTATCCCGACGGTTTGAAGGCAATCATCGGCGAGTACTTCGGCCTGCCGGTGGAGATCGAAGAATACGTCGGTCAATGGCTGGTGCTGCCGGAGCGCAGCCGCGTGGGCGTCAGCGCCCATCAATTGGGCGTGGATTTTTGCCTGGGCCGTTGCGTCTGGGATCGCCAGCACAAATTCCGCATTCGCCTGGGGCCGCTCAAGCTGGATGACTACATGAGCATGTTGCCCGGCAGCCCATCCTTCAATGAGCTGGTGGCCTGGGTGGCCGAATACCTGGGCCATGAACTGGACTGGGATCTGAACCTGGTTCTGAAACAGCCCGAAGTGCCGACGCTGCAACTCAATGGCCGCTTCCGCCTGGGGTTCAATACCTGGGTGGGCAAGCCCGCAAAAGATGCCAAGGACTTAATACTGGCCCGGCATTACGCCGAGCAAGCCAACACCTCACAGATCTCAAGGAGCCAAGAGCATGGGTGAAATCAGTCGCGCCGCGTTATTCGGCAAACTCAACAGCGTGGCCTACAAAGCCATCGAAGCCGCCACCGTGTTCTGCAAGTTGCGCGGTAACCCTTATGTGGAACTGGCCCACTGGTTTCATCAATTGCTGCAATTGCAGGATTCAGACCTGCACCGCCTCATCCGCCAGTTCAATATCGAGCCGGCGCGCCTGGCCCGGGACCTGACCGAAGCCCTGGACCGTTTGCCACGGGGCTCGACGTCAATCACTGACTTGTCTTCCCATGTGGAAGAAGCCGTGGAGCGTGGCTGGGTCTACGGCAGCCTGATGTTCGGCGAAAGCCAGGTGCGTACCGGTTATCTGGTGCTGGGCATCCTCAAGACCCCAAGCCTGCGCCATGGATTACTGGGACTGTCGGCAGAGTTCGACAAGATCAAGGTCGAGGCCCTGAGCGAGCGTTTTGACGAGTACGTCGGCGACTCGCCGGAAAATGCACTCAGCGCCAGCGATGGTTTCAACGCCGGCAGCGTGCCCGGTGAAGCCAGTGGCGCCATGGCCCCAAGTGCCATGGGCAAGCAGGAAGCGCTCAAGCGTTTTACCGTCGACCTCACCGAACAAGCGCGCAGTGGCAAGCTTGACCCGATCGTCGGCCGTGACGAAGAGATCCGCCAATTGGTAGACATCCTCATGCGTCGTCGGCAGAACAACCCGATTCTGACCGGTGAAGCCGGCGTCGGTAAAACCGCCGTGGTCGAAGGTTTTGCCCTGCGCATCGTCGCCGGTGACGTGCCGCCGGCGCTCAAGGATGTGGAACTGCGCAGCCTGGACGTCGGCCTGTTGCAGGCCGGCGCGAGCATGAAAGGTGAATTCGAACAGCGCCTGCGCCAAGTCATCGAAGACGTCCAGGCCTCACCAAAACCGATCATCCTGTTTATCGACGAAGCCCACACCCTGGTAGGTGCCGGTGGCGCCGCCGGCACCGGGGACGCGGCCAACCTGCTCAAGCCGGCCCTGGCCCGGGGTACCCTGCGCACCGTGGCCGCCACGACCTGGGCCGAGTACAAAAAGCATATTGAAAAAGATCCGGCCCTGACCCGCCGCTTTCAGGTGGTGCAAGTCGCCGAACCGTCCGAAGACAAGGCGCTGCTGATGATGCGCGGCGTGGCCTCGACCATGGAAAAACACCATCAGGTGCAGATCCTAGACGAAGCCCTGGAAGCCTCGGTCAAACTGTCCCATCGCTACATCCCCGCGCGCCAGTTGCCGGACAAATCCGTGAGCCTGCTGGACACCGCCTGCGCCCGCGTTGCCATCAGCCTGCACGCCGTGCCGGCCGAAGTGGACGACAGCCGTCGGCGCATCGAGGCGTTGGAAACCGAGCTGCAGATCATCGCCCGCGAGCACGCCATCGGCATCGTCATCGGCGCCCGCCAAACCCAAAGTGAAAACCTGCTGAGTGCCGAACGCGAACGCCTCGCCGAGCTGGAAAGTCGCTGGGCCGAAGAGAAAACCCTGGTAGACGAATTGCTCGCCACCCGCGCCACCCTGCGTGAACGCGTCGGCGTGGTGGACAGCGAGGACGGCAGCGAGACCAGCCACGCCTTGCGCGAAAAGCTGGTGGACCTGCAACAGCGTCTCAGCGCCCTGCAAGGGGAAACGCCGCTGATTCTGCCGACGGTCGATTACCAGGCCGTGGCCTCGGTGGTCGCCGACTGGACCGGGATTCCGGTGGGCCGCATGGCCCGTAACGAACTGGAAACCGTGCTCAACCTCGACCTGCACCTGAAAAAACGCATCATCGGCCAGGACCACGCCTTGCAGATGATCGCCAAACGCATCCAGACCTCCCGCGCCGGCCTCGACAACCCGAGCAAGCCGATCGGGGTATTCATGCTCGCCGGCACCTCCGGCGTGGGCAAGACCGAAACCGCCCTGGCCCTGGCCGAGGCCATGTACGGCGGCGAGCAAAACGTCATCACCATCAACATGAGCGAATTCCAGGAAGCTCACACGGTGTCCACCCTCAAGGGTGCGCCACCGGGCTACATCGGCTATGGCGAAGGCGGCGTGCTGACCGAGGCTGTGCGGCGCAAACCCTACAGCGTGGTGCTGCTGGACGAGGTGGAAAAGGCCCACCCGGACGTGCACGAGATCTTCTTCCAGGTCTTCGACAAAGGTGTGATGGAGGACGGCGAAGGCCGGGTGATCGACTTCAAGAACACCTTGATTCTGCTGACCACCAACGCTGGCACCGAGCTGATTGCCCAGGTCTGCAAAGACCCGCAAAACGTGCCGGAGCCCGAAGAAATCGCCAAGGCCCTGCGCCAACCACTGCTGGAGATTTTCCCGCCGGCATTGCTGGGCCGGCTGGTGACCATTCCGTACTACCCGCTCAGCGACGAGATGCTCAAGGCCATTACCCGCCTGCAACTCAACCGCATCAAGAAGCGCGTGGAGAACACCCACAAGGTGGCCTTCGATTACGACGACGCGGTGATCGACCTGATCGTATCCCGTTGCACCGAAACCGAAAGCGGCGGGCGGATGATCGACACCATTCTGACCAACAGCCTGCTACCGGACATGAGCCGCGAGTTCCTCACCCGCATGCTCGAAGGCAAAGCGCTGGCAGGGGTGCGGATCAGCGCCCGGGACAACGAATTGCACTACGACTTCAGCGACGCCGCCTAAGCGGCCCTCCTCCGTAGGAAGGAACCGAGCAGTGACAAGGGATAACTGATGCTATTCAAGCAACTCTCACGCCTGGCAAAGATCACCAGCCCCCTGGGGCCGGATGTGCTGTTGCTCAAGGACATGGGCGGAGACGAAGAATTGGGGCGGCTGTTCAGCTATGAGCTGCAGTTGCACTCGCTGGACAACGCCATCGACCTCAACCAGTTGCTCGGCAAACCCATGTGCCTGAGCCTGCAACTGGACGGCGGTGGCGAGCGTCATTTCCATGGCATCGTTGCCCGTTGCAGCCAGAACGTCGACCAGGGCCAGTTCGCCAGTTACCAGGTCACGCTGCGGCCCTGGCTATGGCTGTTGACCCGCACCTCCGATTGCCGGATTTTCCAGAACCTGACCATCCCGCAGATCATCAAGCAGGTGTTTCGTGACCTGGGTTTCTCGGATTTCGAAGATGCCCTGAGCCGGCCCTATCGCGAGTGGGAATACTGCGTGCAGTATCGCGAAACCAGCTTCGACTTCGTCAGCCGCCTGATGGAACAGGAAGGAATCTACTACTTCTTCCGCCATGAACAGGGTCGTCATGTGCTGGTTCTGGCCGATGCCTACGGCGCCCATGCCAACGTGCCCGGCTATGCCTCGGTGCCCTACTACCCCAAGAATGAACAGCAACGCGAACGCGATCACATCTACGATTGGCACCTGGCCCAGCAAGTCCAGCCGGGCTCGCTGGAACTCAACGACTATGACTTCCAGCGCCCTGGCGCGCGGATTGACGTTCGCTCGGCCATGCCTCGTCCGCACACCGCCGGCGATTATCCGCTGTACGACTACCCCGGCACCTATGTGCAAAGCGAAGACGGCGAACACTACGCACGTACCCGTATCGAAGCCTTGCAGACCCTGCACGAACAGGTCGAGCTGGCCGGCAACGCCCGAGGCCTGGGGTCGGGTCATTTGTTCAGCCTCACCGGCTTCAGCCGCCAGGACCAGAACCGCGAATACCTGATCGTCGGCGCCCGCTACCACATTGACCAGGAAAGCCTGGAAACCAGCGGTGGCGTGGCTTCGGCGCAGTTCGAAAGCAGCCTGACCTGCATAGATGCACAACAAAGCTATCGCCCCCTGCCCAACACCCACCGCCCAATCGTCAAAGGCCCGCAGACCGCACTGGTGGTCGGCCCCAAGGGCGAGGAAATCTGGACCGACCAGTTCGGCCGGGTGAAAGTGCATTTCTATTGGGACCGTCACGACCAATCCAACGAAAACAGCTCGTGCTGGATTCGCGTGTCGCAATCCTGGGCCGGAAAAAACTGGGGCTCGATGCAAATCCCACGAATCGGCCAGGAAGTCATCGTCAGCTTCCTCGAAGGCGACCCGGATCGGCCGATCATCACCGGCCGCGTCTACAACGCCGAACAGACCGTGCCCTACGACTTGCCGGAAAACGCTACCCAGAGCGGCATGAAAAGCCGTTCGAGCAAGGGCGGCTCGCCGGCCAATTTCAACGAAATCCGCATGGAAGACAAAAAAGGCGCCGAGCAGTTGTACATCCATGCCGAGCGCAATCAGGACATCGTGGTCGAGGTGGATGAAAGCCACTCGGTGGGTCACGACCGCAACAAAAGCATCGGGCATAACGAGACGGTGACCATCGGCAACAACCGGCTGCGCATCGTCAAGCAGGAAGACATTCTGTCGGTGGGCCAGCGCAAGACCGACAGCATCAGCCAGAGCTACGTCATCGAAGTGGGCGAAAACCTGCGGCTGGTGTGCGGCGAAAGCATCCTGGAGCTCAATGCCAGCGGCCAGATCAACCTGACCGGCGTGCAAATCAGCTTCTATGCCAGCGGTGACGCCGAGATCAACACCGGCGGCGTGCTGCACCTGAACAACGGCGGCGGCCCTGGCGCCACGCCTGACGGCCAGGGCGTCAAGGCCAGCATCGACGCCAATATCAATGCCGCATTCCCCAAGCCCAAGGGCTAACCACGAGATTCAAGCGCCATGACTTACCGCATCAATGAGTTCCAGTTCCAGCTGCCGGCAGGCGAGCTGCAAGACGCGACGATCAACATCCTCAAGTTCCCCGAACTGGGCACCTCGCTGATTGTCAGCCGCAGCTTGCTGGCCGAGGGCGAAACCCTGCAAAGCAACTTCGACGACCAGCTCAAGCGCCTGGAAAAACAAGTGCAGGACTTGCGTTTTCAGCCGGGCGTCGCCGTGCGCCTGGGCGCCAGCCAGGAGGTCGAAGGCATCGAGTTGCGCAGCCAGTTCAACAAGGGCAACGACAAAGTCTTCCAGTATCAGTTGGCGCTGGTATTGCCCGGCACCCGCAAAATGCTCGCCCTGAGCTACGTGAAGGCGGAAAAACTCGGCGATGCCGAAGCCGCGCATTGGGCAACCATCAAGAGTTCGCTGTTGTTCGACGTTCCGGCCTGATGAGCACCCTGCATGTCTGACGCACTCTGGGCCGCCCGGCTGGGCGATGCACTCGACCACACCTCGATGATGGCCGACATCCTCGGCGGTGTGCTGGAGGTGGCGGCCAATATCGCGATCACCGCGCTGGCGACGGCTGCCGTGGTGGCGGCGACGGGCATCACCGTCGCCACCGGCGGCCTCGGGTGCTTCCTGCTCGGCGCGGTGGTGGGCACCATCGTCGGCCTTGCCATGAGCAAGACTGGAGCCGACAAGGGCTTGAGTAATCTGTGCGAGAGCTTCAGCAATGCGCTGTTTCCACCCACGGTGCAGGCGACGATTCTCACCGGTTCCACCAACACCCTGACCAACAACATCCCCGCCGCCCGCGCCGCCGGGGCGATCCCGTCCCATGTCGCGCCGGCCGGCACCGAGCTGGAGGCACCCGAGCCCGAAGCCGAGCCCAGCTATCTGGACATGGCCGAGAGCTTCTTCTCCCAGATGTGGCGCCCCACCGTCGCCACCCCGGCGCCCGGCGCAGTGCCCAAGCCGCTGGACCTGGTCACCTGCATGAAGCATCCGCCGATGCCGCCGCAGTTTCTGGCCGAGGGCTCGGACAAAGTCACCATCAATGGCCAACCGGCCGTGCGCAGCGGCGACCGTACCACCTGCGACGCCAAGGTCGTATCGTCCGGGCTGATCTCATCGAACGTGACCATTGGTGGCGGTTCGGTGGTAGTGCGCGAGATCCGCAGCGGCAAGACCCCGGGCGTGGGGCTGGCGGTCACCGCGTTGCTGATGCTCAAGGGCGGCAAGGGCAAGTTCTTCAGCAAACTGCCGTGCATGCTGATCGGCGGCGCGACGTCGATGGCTGTCAGCAGCGCCATGGGCGCCATGGCCAACGCCGCCATGGGTTCGTCGAACCCGGTGCATGCTGCGACCGGGGCCAAGGTGCTGGGTGGGGACGAAGAGCTGGATTTCGTGCTGCCGGGCATCTTGCCGATCGATTGGCAGCGCTTCTACAACAGCCGCGACGAACGCCGCGACAGCTTGTTCGGCGCGGGTTGGAGCGTGTCCTACGAGGTGCGGGTTGAAATCCTGCCTCACCCGGAGGGCGGGGAAACGCTGGTGTACACCGATGAACAGGGCCGGCGCATCGATATGGGGTCGATCCCCTTGGGCGGTGCGGTGTTCAGCGCGGGTGAAGGGCTGAGTGTTCGGCGGCATCGCAATGGGGAATTGTTGATTGAAAGCGATGACGGGTTGTATCGGCTGTTCGACGGTACACCCGGTAATCCGTCGTTGTTGCGCCTGAACCAGCTCGGCGACCGCAATGACAACCGCATCCACCT
>Ga0207655_1001126_pt1 | contig 26126 bp, 32 predicted proteins | sample KBSM44metaG_FD_184398 | JGI IMG/M metagenome (GOLD analysis project Ga0207655, IMG submission 184398) | Miscanthus rhizosphere microbial communities from Kellogg Biological Station, Michigan, USA - KBS M4-4 metaG (SPAdes) (version 2) | ecosystem: Host-associated > Plants > Roots > Rhizosphere >... | reverse complement strand
TTCATTTTTTGACATATTAGCTATTTCCATATCTAATGAAGTATCATTTGGTTCTAGGTCTAAGTGTTCTCTAACAGCTTCAATGATGTGTTGTGGATACATGTCTTCTAATTGTTTTGTTGCGTCCATAGTTATCATCCTTTTCACTGCAATTTTAGAGTGCATCTTGCACTATTCATTATAGCAAACTCGAAAAACAAAAAGAAGATAATGTTAGATTTTTCAGAAAAATTAAAGAGAATAGTCGATTCACATAAAAAAACGCTGTGTATGAGCACTAGCGTTTTTTTGTATGAATGCTTTTTACTGAGCTGTTTGCTTCGCTTCTTCAGCTTTCCACTCACCTTGATATAAATTTACGTTATGTTGGTGGTCTTCAAGCGTGTTTGCATAGAATGTTTCGCCGTTTGGTCGTGCGTAGAAGAAAATAGATTCAAAATCATTTCCTGCAGGATGCAGAGCGCCTAAGAAAGAAGCTTCACTAGGAGCAGAAATAGGACCCAGTGGCAGACCGCTTACATAATACGTATTGTAAGGAGAGGCAATATTGATGTCTGTGTAATATAGGAACACTTTATGCTTTCCGCTTGCATAAGCAGCGGTCATATCACTTTGAAGCTTAATTCCTTTAGCTAAGCGGTTAAAAAAGACTTGCGCAATTTTCGGACGGTCTGATGAGAATTTTGCTTCTTTTTCAACGATAGATGCAATCGTAATAAGATGAGCGAACGAATATGGACTTGCCTCAATTTCCTCGGCATGGTCAACGTACCAACGATTCGTCTCTTTTAACATCATATCGGTTACGATATTTGCGCTCGTAGCATAAGCTTTGTTTTTAGGAAAAGCATACGTTGTTGTTCGTAAATACCCTTCAAAAAATTCGAACATTGTTGGGTCAGGTATTGGCAACCATGGATATTTCTTTTTGAATAATAGATACGTATCTTTGTTTCTTACATATGCTAAAAACTCGTCTTTTTTGATGATTTTATTTTTATCTAAGATTGTGGCGATTTGGCTAATGGTAATGCCTTCAGGGAATGTAACGTTAGTGTATTGAGGGTCGTTTTCTCCTTTGACAAGAAGGTGAATAACGGATTCGAAATCACCGTTTTTGAATTTGTAATCTCCTTCGCGAAACGTGAACATTTTTTCTTTAAAATCTTTTTTTACATATTTGTGATACCAAACGCTTCCTTTTATGTAGTAGTAGAAAAAATCTGCGTCTTTCACCACTCCTTCGCTCTCCAATATCTCGGATATTTGTTTTGAAGAGGCACCTTTAAATACATGAGCAGTTCCCTTGTAAGAATGGTTAATATGTTTGTACGTGTAAAATAAGGCTGCTAGAACGAGAACAAAAAGAATTAATAAAATAAGGATACCCTTTAAAATTTTTTTCATTTTCATCACCTCTTTCTAAAAGCTTGAAAAAAATTTGATAAAAAAAGAAAAGAAGGCGCTAAAAATGTTCTATTTATCGTTGTGAAAAATGCTGACAAATCCTTTTCAAAGACGTTTTTCCTTTCTTTCTTTACAGAATAACGGAGAGAACATAGGTGAAATCACGAAAAAAATCAAGAAAACGTGTGTCTTTTGTTTGTGAAAGGACTCCAATCCTATACAATGGAAGTAGATGTTAGAGCACTCATAAAAAGGGGGAAGGGCTTTTATAGCCCACTATAAAATGAAAATAAGACAAAAAGAGTTTGTTACCCATGTGCAACAAATAGAGCGTTATTTAGAAAGTCCAACTACTGAGGCTCTTCCAATATGGTTGCGGTTATTAAAAGAAAATGAAGAACCAAAAGTGAATTTTGAACATCTTCAGTTCATTGAAGAAAACCATACTGATAAGCTCATTCAATACGTCTATAAGACACTCAAACTATTGGATGAACGTCGGGGAATTAGTAAACATATGCATCATCTTTTATCTACTACGTTAGCTTATAGCGAAGTGGCAAAAGGCGGAACGAAAGAACAACGGAAGAAATGGCGTGAAGAAGGATACAATTTGCTTGTTCATAACGAAGCGTCCGCTGACATTTTCTTTGACTATTATGAAGGAGCGGATAAAGAAGTTATTTATCATTTGATTCGTACACACGGGTTAATTGGACAATATCTTCGTGGTGAATCGCAATTGAATGGATATGAAGAACTCATGAACGTTCTTGTCCGTGAGGGAGGATATACAGAAGAAGAAATAGGGACTCTTCTTGTTATTCTTAATTACTGCGTTATTGCAGCAGTTTCACAGGATTTGTGGAAAGAAGTAGAACTACAAGTCTATGAAGTCATTGAAGAGTTAATGGTTAAGAAAATGAAAGAAGTTGATGACTTTGAAACACGAATGAACAAGCTAACAAAAGGATTCGTAGAGAGTGACTCAGAAAAAAGAGAAATGATGAGGCAACATCCAATTCGTTCAGAAATTTTTGAACATGTAGAGTTTTGGTATGTAGAGCCTGCAGTTCATGCGTTTCATTTTGAAGATGTATGGAGTATGTTTCAACTAATTGAAGAGAAGTGGAATACGGAAGACAATATTACACACCTTCATTTCGGTAAATTAATGAGACAGATTCACTACAACTACAAAGGTGAAAAACATATTAATATCTACAAAAAACGTATTATTGAAAAGTATTTAAAAGAATACCGAGAAACAGGAAAACCTAACGAAACGCATGTGCAACTAAAAGAACGAACGAACAAAGAAGCGGGGATTAAAGAAATCTTCTTTGATTTCTCTGACGTGGGAGAAGCACTCATTAACTTCTGTTTAGAGGCAGAAAAAGTGGATATGATGCACAGCAAAGCTACCATTATGCTTTTTGACTTCTTTGGGTTACGTCAAGACTCCTATGACCGCTTTCACAATGAAAAAGAATACTTGAATCATATGAATAGTGCTGCAGATGATAAAAAGGTCATTCTTGACTACATAAAAGGAACGGAAGTATTAGATGTAGGTCCTGGCGGTGGTGTCATGCTTGATATGATAGAAACGCATTTGAAAGATAAAGGTGTTCATGTCACAGGAATTGATATTTCTCAAAATGTTATTGATTCGTTGCTTTATAAGAAAAAAGAAGAAAACAAATCGTGGAGCGTTGTAAAGGGCGATGCCCTTCAATTAACAGATACGTTTCCAAAAGAATCACTGGATACGATTATCTATTCATCCATTATCCATGAGTTATTCTCTTATATCGAGTGGGAAGGGTTTAAGTTTAATAAGGAAGTTGTAGAAGTCACATTAAAGAGTGCTTATGATGCTTTAAAACCTGGTGGTCGTATCATTATTCGAGATGGGGTAATGATGGAAGAAAAAGAAACAACCCGCATTATTCGCTTTAAAGATGAAAAAGGAATGAGTTTTCTAGAATCATACACTAATGAATTTAAAGGGCGAAACATTTCATATGAAGTTGTAGGAGAAAATGAAGTGTCCATGTTAGTAAATGATGCAATGGAGTTTCTATATACCTACACATGGGGAGAAGAAAGTTTCCCGCATGAAGTTCAAGAGCAATTTGGTTTGTATACACCAAACGAATACGAACGTGAAATTAAGCGGATGTTCGGAGAGAAAGTGGATATCATTCAAAAGGTACATTATTTGCAAGAAGGGTATCCAATTAACCTAAAAGATAAAATTGCTTTTATGGATGAAGATAAACAAGAAGTATCGCTTCCTGATAGCACGCTTCTTCTTGTAATTGAAAAAAAGAAATGAAATAAGCAAAACATCGACTCATGGTCGATGTTTTGCTTATTAACGAATTAATAGAGTATACTAAATCAAATTTCTGTTAAGGAAAGGAAAGTGCCAATGACCGAAGGAGAACAGTATTTGCGAATGTATCCTGAACTGCGAAAATGGATAAATCAGTGTGTAGTATGTCAAAGTATAGGCTATAAACCTGAACTGCCTGCTGAACTCTCCACATGGGGAGGGGAAACCTCCGCTGCTTCTCAAAATTTGCGGAAGTATTTTAACCCTCTAGCAGTGAGTGATATAGGTGTGTGTAGCATTTGCGAAAAATTCATTTAGAAAACTAAAACTGCATAATTAATACTGAAGATAGCAAGGGGTGAAAGACAATTCTTGCTATCTTTTTTGTGTATCTCTCTATAATTTGGTCATTTTTGCAGAGCTAAAAAAGAAATTTTTTATTTTTACAGAATGTATACGGGAGGTGATGCAAGTGAAAGACAAAGACCGCAAAAAAACTGAAAATGAAAAGCCCAAAAAATCGGCTAAAGGGGTATGGTCAAAAGTCATAACGATTGTGCTCATTTTAGTAGCGATTGGATTGTTTGCTTACGACAAGTACGAAGGCTCAAAAATTCACAAAATTAGTGTGACAAAGTTCGAAGAAGTAGTAAGTAGCGAAAAAGCGAAGTCTATGAAAAAAGTAGTATTATATGACAACGTCAGTCTTGTGACTTACGAATTGAAAAAAGAAAAGTACGAAGTTAAGTTACCAAAACAGTACATACAAGAGAATTCCAAAATCATCAAAGAACTTCAACATAAAAACGTTGATTTTAACGTAAAAACGCAAACAAATTGGTTTGAAGCGATAGGAAAATTTGTTCAAATCATGTTCACTCTAATGATTTTGTTCTTTGTTTACAAAATAGCGGAAGATTTTTTCCGAAAAACAGATATTGAAGAAGTGAAAGATGAAAACCTTACATTTGAAGACGTAGCAGGTGCCCACGCTATTAAATTGGAACTTAAAGACATCATTGATTTCTACAAAGACCCTGAAAAGAACAAAAAATTCAAAGAAGATTTACCAAAAGGTATTTTATTTGAAGGACCACCTGGAACAGGGAAAACGTATATTGCCAAAGCGCTTGCTTCTGAGTGTGGCATCCCTTTCTTCCAAAAATCTGCATCAGACTTAGAAGGAAAATATGTAGGTGTAGGTAGTGAAAACATCGGAAAAATGTTTGCATTAGTAAAAGCGCGTGCCAAAGAAGCAGGAGGCGCTATCTTATTCCTAGATGAATTAGATTCTGTTGCAGGAAAACGTGAAAACCGTACAGTAGCTGAAACAACACAAACCATTAACAAGCTATTAACGGAAATGGACGGATTCGATAAAGAAACAAACGTAATTGTTGTGGCCGCGACAAACTTAGTTGAATCTTTGGATGATGCTGTAGTTCGACCAGGGCGCTTCGACCGTATTATTCATATTGATAATCCAACTCGAAACGAACGTATCGAAGTAATCAACCTATATTTGAATAAAAAACGCGACAGAATTGAAGCTGACGTTTATGAAACAAACTTTGTTGAAACATTAGCTAATATTACAGAAGGATTCTCTAATGCAGAACTAGCTAACTTAGTAAAAGAATCATCTGTATTGGCTCGACGCAAAGAAAAAGAAACCATCGGTATTCAAGATTTACGCGAAGGATTTACTAAAATCGTAGCAGGAATTAAAACGAATCAATCATTAACTGAAGAAGATAAAAAAGTAGTTGCTTATCATGAGGCAGGACATGCTGTAGCTCAAATTCTAACGAGTCCATTAGGTGTAAAAGGTGTTGCTTATATCACCATTACTCCATACGGGCAGTCACTTGGACATGTATCGCCTGTATCGCCTGAGTCTCGTATCTATGAAAAACGAAAAAGCTCTATCCAAAATCAAGTTATCATGACGCTTGCAGGTCGAGCGGTGGAAGAAAAGATTTTAGATGGTGATTATACACTAGGAGCAGCAAGTGACTTAGAACAAGCGAATAACGTATTATGGCGATATGTTGCGAAGTTCGGGATGTTTGAAAAAGCAGAGAACTTATTCCTAAGTAAAGTGGATGAAAACGATAAAGAACTTCAAAGCTACGTAAAAGAAGTACGCGAAGACATTTATCAAAAAACAAAAGACTTAATTGAAAAACATTTCGATATGGTTGAAAAAGTAGCGGAACACTTGTTGCAACATGAATCCATTGAGCAATACGAATTAGAAGGATTGTTAGAAGGGACAAGCTATCCACATCCTATTGAAATAAAAAAAGAAGACACAAAGGATAATGTAGCAGTAGAAACGTCAGATAGTGAAAAAGAAGAGTAACCTAGGTTACTCTTCTTTTTTTATGGTGTTGGGACAATGTATTGCTCTCCATTGTATTCGAAGACCAAAAAGACCTGTTTTGTTTGATTTTGTGTAGCATATGAAATATGTGAGATAGATGGAGCAAAACGATTTTGAATAAACATTACATCATCAGCATAACTTCTATTCGAAAGAGAACTCGTCGTGTGATAGCTACTGTTTAATTCATTTTTGGAAATGACAGTTCCTTCGGAAAACGTGTTTTCAAACGAGGGATACTGAGGCTTTTCGGAAAAAACTTGGCTCATAAAAAGAGTCGCGTTTACAGCGAGAATGGTAACTAAGATAAGAACGTAGAATTGAAGAAAAGATTGCTTATTTTTAGAGTACGAAACATATTTTATCATGTCTAATCACCTCTGTTTGCAAATAAGTCCTTCTCTGTTCCTATTCGTCGTTTGTGACGCTTCCCCTTTCAAATAAGTAGTGTTTTGTCTTGTTTTTGAGTAAAAAAAATAAGAATGCAAAAAAGTGACTCTGCATAACGGATTGGTTCGCATGCAGAGTCACTTTTTCTTATATGTATGACGTATTATTTTTTCTTTTCTTTTGGCATCTTTTTAACTTTTTTGACACTAATTCCTTCGGTATCGCTTTTTTTCATATGCTCATTTACTGTTTTAGGCGTTAATTTACCTTGAGATACAAACATACAAAGGTCAACAGGGGTTTTAATCTCTTCTTCACTGACACCCATTGTGTGAGCAAGCGCCTTTTTATCCAGCGTTTCGCGCATGTTTCGTTTAAAAGATATTTTACCGAACATGCCATCAGGTAATTCTTTAAAGATTTCCATTTCGCCTCGTTGTTTAAAGACAGCATGCATTTTATCCATAAGGATTTCATTTTCTAATTCGCGTTCTTTGATAATGTCTTTGTTTTGAAAATAATGAACTAAGTCATCCATTAACTCAAGTTCGCCTCGGTTCATTTGTTCAATGAGAAGTTCTTGTTCAGATGCAGTCATTTTCTGAGGGTCAATAACGTCGTTTTCAACTTCGTTTTGGGGAGTTTCAATTGTCTTTTCGGTTGCTTCCACTTAAAAACCTCCTAAAAATATATATTTTTCATTATATCATAAGAGGATTTGCAATTAAAACTCTAAAAAAGAAAAGAAAAGGACATAAAGGAGGTTATTTTTTTGAAATATATATATAATTTCTTTAAATTCATCGTACTATTTGCAGTTTTTCTTTTCTTGGCAATGAAATTCTTTCAATTTTTTGCCGACTATGCATTTGATTCCGTAGCATTAGCAGAAATTTCATTCATCGTTATTTTCGTATTGACAACATTGTTTGTCCTGTACGGCGTATACGGATTTTTTTGCGATTTATTCGGATTCAAAAAGTATGAAATCTCAACACTTTTTGAATCAAAAAAGAAACATACGTACGAATGAGGTAAATAACCTTGCAAAACCTCTATTTTCGCTATAATAAAACAAGTACCAAACAAATTATAAGCGAGGTTTTAGAGATGAACACAATGACAACATTACAAACAGAAAAAAATCAGTGGGTAAAAGATGTATTAGCATATTGCGAAAGAGAACGGTTATTCGATTTTTATTTGGATGAAAGTCATCGAAATATTAGGGATATTAGTTCACAGCCTAGTTTTAAAGCGATTGAACAAGATATTGTCAACACTATTGGAGAAGGAGAAGAAAAAACGCCTTTTAACTCATTGAAAGCAATGAGTGCTCTAACAGATGTTATTGAAAAACTGATAGATGTGCTGGCATTTATTAATCCACAAGATTTTGATATGGACTACAAAGAATATAGAATCTCGTTGAATAATTATAATTCAGAATTCTATTCTGTTTACGGCATGCACGAACAAGATGCATTAGACACATTGGTGGACTACTTAGAAGAAAAAGGGTATATGGGCTATTTTGTAACAGATGAAGATGGAATAGAACATACCACTACTGCAGGAAACCACTGTTTACAATTAGAAGCTGAACACGTGTCGATTCAAGAGATAAAAAAAGAACTCAAAAAATAAAAAAACAAAAAGATAGAAGAGCGCTTACATGCCTTCTATCTTTTTTTATTGTCTTTTTTTTCCTTTGCAAACATTATCCAAGAGGGAGAGCTAAGTTGCTATTCAAACAAAAAGATTACTTGCTGGAAACAAGTAACCTTTCTTTTTATTGGGTCTTTTCATCTAAGTTCACCCAAATGACAGCTCCTTTTTTATGCGTGTAAGGGATAGGATTATCAAAGATAGTTGCCTTATCGAATACCCATACGTGAGGATTTTTGTAGGGCAATTCATCAAATGATAAATGTTCGATGCGGTGTTTATGTATGTTCAGTGTGTACAGGATTTCTGTAAGAGGGAAACTGTCTACAAGTTGAGCAGAACCAAGAATTAGACCGCTTCCGCTTTTAATTAAACCAACTGTTCCACGAATATGTGAATGAGACCTGCGAATTTCCCATGTTTTTTGTTGCTGTAAAATGTATGAAATCCACGGTTCCTTAATTAATAAACCTTTGTTCATATGAAGTCCTCACTTTTGTTAAGATTTATGTTTTAATAAACAGAAATAATCTGGATTATGGTGCGTTTCGCTAAGAATTAAATTATATAAATCGTTATCGTGATTAAATAAATAGCATTCTAAATATTCTTCTAACGAGTCAATACGCTCTTGTTCAAGCGGTGTAAGAAATACAGTTGAGTGTCCAATGAAGAAGAAGTCAGTTAGATATAGTTTGATGCGTTCTTTGAAATTAGCTGTCGATAACAAAATAGATAAGCGATTACGGAGCATATCTTCTTCTGCGATTCGGAATTTGTTTTCCTTTACCCAAAATGATAGAAGTATTTCTTCGTGTAATGTTTGATGAGAGATTGTTTTGAGGGATTTAATAGCCATAACGTTCACCTCCTTTTAGCTTATTTTACCACTTTAAAATGGTTTTAGCGGAAAATATATCGAACTAATGCACAAGGATTCCTTAATTGTTTGACTTCTTTTTTTAATTTGGTATGTATAAACAAAGAAACGGAAGGAGGTGCTATCATGATACGAAAATTCACTCGTTCATCCGAAGGAAATGTGGTTGGGTATATTTTAGTGATTGCGATGGCATTAGCCATAGGTTATAAATTTTTTCTTCATTTACAATTACGTGCAGCTTCATCGGTTGAAGACCATACAGTGGCAACTGTTGATTCTGTCTCAGGTTCATCTTCACAGGAGTCAGTGTCGCAATCAGTAAGTCGTAGTTATGTGATGGATGAATCAAAGCAGATTCACGGGGTATTAACATCACCAATAATTAAAATTAGTCCTGAATCAGACGAATATTTTTATTCGTACAATGACCAAGTATCCATTGAAGCAATACCCGCTAGTGGAGATGGCTATGTAGCAAAAAAACCTATTTCGTGTAAATGGTCGGGAATCAATTACAGCGGAACATCATGCCAAATTGAATCGGCAGTGAAACTAAAAGTAGGCGATAATCATATTGAGGTAACGCTCTGTGATTCTCGAAGAGCTTGTGCGAAACAAGAAAAAAACATTTATTTAGGTTACCGAGACCCCTTACTTGTCATTCATGATGAGTGGGATAATTATGTGTTAAAAGGGGATTCGGGAGAATGGAAATACGATGATAAAGAAAAAATCATTTATTCCACTAAAAATGTGGATTGGTCAGGGTACTGGAATCCCAAAGATGCTGAATTAACGGATTATGAAATTAACTTTAATATGAGGGTGTATAAAGATGGAGATGATGATTCTATTGGGTTTACATTCCGCATGAAAGATACAAAGAATTTTTATTTCTTTACGCTTGATAATCGAGATTTAAATGGTGGAACTACCTATCATAGCGGGTTATACAAAAGTGTAAATGGAACTAAAACGCGTCTTGTAAATCTGTTGCCTATAAAATGGGAACGAAATAACTGGAATGCCGTGAAAATTAAGGTGAAAGGCAATCATATTCAAGTATGGTTAGATGGTTCTCTTGTAGCTGATGTAACAGACGCTTCCAATCCAAAAGGGGGATATGGACCATTTAGTTATTCTCAAGCTTATGCTCAATATAAAGACCTAAAAGTAACAATTCAATAAAAAAAGAAACCGAAATTCGGTTTCTTTTTTTTAGTTTATGGATGTCTTTCTTAAACAACTTGTTTTTGTCTTTCGGGCTTGTACGGATTCTTTAAATATGAAATGTTTTCGCCGTAATTTCGAATTTCATCCATCGATAGGTCGAATAACTCATTGTATTCCTCTTCTGTTATAGCAACGTACACGTTTTTTTCAATCTTGCTTAACAATAACTCAATACGAGAAGTTGCTTCGCAAATACGATTAACAAAAGCGTAATCCCGTTTACTTACTCTATTTTGAGCATCAATTTTATCTGTACCATATTTAACTTTTAGGTAAACGAAAAATTGTGTGTTCAGTGTTAGTTGTTCCTGAGCTAAACGATGTAATTCAGGATAATCATCTTTTGTGTACAAAAATATCATAGTATCTCTCCAATCGTTGAGTCTTTTCTTTGGATTTATTATATATCGCTTTTCGAAAAAATGTTGGTAAGTGTCATAAAAAATATGTTTTTTGTATTTATTGAAATGACTCTTCTGTTTTTTTGGTTTTTCGAATGATAAAATAAAGAAAAGGAGTGAAAATAGTGAACGATATTTTGGAAACGTTTATTAAAAAGGTTGCCCATTCCAATAATGACCAAGAGAGACCGACATACAAGGCTGATTCTAAAAAAACAACCTCTTCCTATTCTTCGAAGAAATTGAACTATAATCCCTCTTCTAAGCAAGTGAAGAAAATCAAAAAAATGGGGTTTACCATTTGCGATTTTTACACGCTTGCCCAATCGTATGGAAGGGATAAAGAAATTTATAAATGTCAATGTGGAGACTGGTTTTTTAGCGCCGAGTATTTTGAATCCTATGATAAAAGTGATTATTCCCTTATTATGAAAGAAGTATACAATCCTAAAGAAGGCGTACGCTTAACGGATTGGTGTGATTTATTTTGTAGAAGTACCCCCCAATCAAGGCTGGATAGTTATTTGTATATTTTCGAGCATGGCTATCATGCTTACCAACGTAGTAAGTTTTCTTTTTTCTTAACCTTGCCTGAACAACTAAAACAGCGTGGGTATGAAATAGATGTGTGTGATTTCACCTTTGATGTGGTGAACAATTATGGGTATATCCGTATTGATAAAGATGTATATATCCGCGCCTTTAAGGGGCATCAAGATGAAATAAAAATGGTTGTTACCAATAATAAAAAGTGGGATGTGAATTTTCTCTTTTTGCCAAACACCCCAAACAAAGCCTACACCTTTGATTATCAAACCTATCCTAATATTGATGAACTGTGCGTATGTATCGAATCATTTAAACGTCACGTGTCAGGTAATTACGGATTTAAAACACAGGGTAACAATGGTGATACATATTTAAATGGTGTTCACATCCGCGAACAAATCGACAAAACGATTGCTGAATTAAAAGACACACGTGGTTATTTGTTCCAAAAGAATGTGGTCGAGGTAAAGAAAAATAAACAATACCCTTTTTACCCTAAGAACAAGGTAATTAATTGTTACAAAGGAATTGAAATCGCTGAGCAATATACATTAACAATTAAGCGAAATGAGCATTCTTCTGCTATTGTTTATCATATTGTTTTTGATTACAACAAAAAGAAAAACGCTGATTTTTGTTTTCTGCAGATTACACAGTTTGTGATTCCTGCAGGAAAAGAAAAAGATTGGATGCATGAGAAAAATGTGGACATATACAAAATAGATAAGTTTGAACGATATGATACTTTTCAGGCATTAATGTCTCTCTTAACAGAATTCATTCAAAGAAATGTGGACGCACTTTCTGAAAAAATATAAAAACTTTCATAAAAAAATGCTACCCTTCATTGCTTTCTGTTTTTGTAAAAAATATTATATTTATATAAACAAAAACGAATACATACAAAAAAGGGAGTAAAATAATGAACTGTTTTGACGAACATAAAGAAATTTTGGATGCTAATTCCGTGGCAGCTATGACAAACGAAGAGATTCTTCAAAATTATCGCGTGGTAAAAGAGAAGGTCGGTTTAGTGGACGTGTATTATTTGAACGAATTAATTAAACGGAATTTGATGCACCTCGTATAAAAAAGAGCGCTTACATTGAGAGAGATAAAAGATGCTAAGAAAAAAATAAAGGAGCTTTGATTTTTCAATGCAAGCAAGATAAAGTAAAAGATTCACCTAGGAGGTTAGCTGACAATGGAAAGAAATGCGATGAATGAACTATATAAATGGAATTTAACTGATTTGTATCCTTCTTTGCAAAAATGGGAGGATGACTTAACTGCTGTTGGAGAGCGAGCAAAAGAGTTTTCTCGCTATGAACGACAACTTCATCAAGCAGATGCGTTATATGCTTGTTTAACGGCTCAAAACGAAGTATCTCAAATCGTGAGCAAATTATATATTTACGCTCACTTATGGAAAGACGAAGATACACGAAACACAGAAGCGCAAAAATTATTAGAACGTGCATCGGATACATCATCTCGTTTAGGTGAAGCTACAAGTTTTATTGTGCCTGAAATTTTAGAAATGACTGAAGACCAATTGGAAGCTCTTTTTGTTGAAAACGAACAGTTAGCATTGTTTAAAAATCACATAAAAGATATTTTTCGTTTTAAAAAGCATGTTTTATCTAAAACAGAAGAAGCGTTGCTAGCTAAATTGGCTGATACAACTGGTGTAGGTGAAGATACCTTTGATGCGTTTAACGATGCCGATTTAAAATTCCCAAGCATATCGTTACCAAACGGTGAAAAGGTTCAATTGACCAATGCGAACTATGCTATCTATATTCGTCATGAAGACCGAAATGTTCGCCAAGAAGCATACAAAGCGCTATACCATACATATATGGGCTTTAAAAACACCGTTGCCACTACACTTTTTTCCACGATTCGAGAAAACGTACGATTCTCCAACGTCCGAAATTACCCGTCTGCATTAGAATCATCCCTATTTGATGATAATGTACCTAAAGAGGTCTATCATAATCTCATCCAAACAGCAAAAGACCATTTAGAACCGCTTCATAAATATCTAGACTTACGTAAAAAACATTTAAATGTAGATGAATTACGTATGTGGGATATGCATGTTCCGTTCTTTAAAGATTTCGATGTCACGATTTCATATGAAGAAGCATATGAAAAGATGAAACAAGGATTGTCTGTATTAGGAGAAGAATATGTATCGCTTCTTCAAAAAGCGAAAGAAGACCGTTGGATAGACGTATACAGTAATGAAGGGAAACGAGGAGGGGCTTATTCTTGGGGAAATTACAGTGTCCATCCTTATGTATTATTGAATCATAAAGACAACTTAGACAGCATGTTTACGTTAGCTCATGAGATGGGACATGCATTGCACAGCTATTACAGCAATAAATCAAATTCTTCTCTTTATGCTCAGTATGCTATTTTCGTGGCAGAAGTAGCTTCTACGGTTAATGAAGTGTTGTTGATTCATCACTTGCTAGAAGAAGCCAAAAAAGAAGGAAATGTCGATATGCAAAAGTTTTTGCTAAATGATTTTCTCGAACAATTCCGCAACACATTCTATCGTCAAACGATGTTTGCCGAGTTCGAATATTTAACACACAAAGCGGTAGAAGAAGGAAACCCATTAACTGAGCAAGAATTCCGTGATATTTACCGTTCCTTGCATGAAACGTATTATGGAGACAAAGTTGTACATGATGAAGAAATTTCGTATGAATGGATGCGTATTCCTCACTTCTACAATGCATTTTATGTATATAAATATGCAACAGGGTTCTCGGCCGCTATTTCAATTGCTAAGAGCATTTTAGAAGGAAAAGAAGGTGTAGTGGATAACTACAAAGCCTTTTTAAAAAGCGGAGGCACAGACTTCCCAATCGAACTTCTAAAAATCACGGGTGTAGATATGAGCACACCACAACCGATTGAAGATGCACTGGCATTCTTTAATGACTTAGTTAATGAATTTGAAGGCATGTTAGAGGCATAACATAGTCCAAAACAAGCGCTTATACACTTTATCCATGTGTTGAGCGCTTGTCTTATTAATGAGGAGGGATGGTATATGTATTCTGTAAAAATTAAAAGCGGAACTAGTGGTTATTATCGCACTAATGGAGAAGATTGGCACATTGCAAATGTTCCTAGTGATAATATTCCTTGTGTGGGGGATATATTGGATTTAAAAGACGAAGGAATGAATCCTCAAAAATCATATTTAGTCAAAGAAGTAAGACGTGTTCTTCAACTTAAAACTAGCATCACAGAGTTTGGAGAAGCCATCAATGTATATGTTGTAAAATGCAGAGTGAAAAAATAAGATAAAAAACAGCGGTTTATAACCACTGTTTTTTATCTTATTTTACTTGCTTTTTTCGTTATTTCTTTTGTCGTATTCGATTTCGCTTTCAGGAACAAGTGCAGGTTGACCGTTGCGATACAAAGTAGCCATTCCTTTTTCGGATACAGACTCTAATAACCACCATTTTCCGTCGTATTTTACTACATCTTTTTCATTTTCATTTGTCATGTTTTTTCTCTCCTTTGATATATAGTATTTTCCAAAGTAACGCTATGGAATTGGATTGGAATAATTATACCGCATTTATCCATTTAGAGTGAAAAACAAAGAAAAAAGAGAGGAACAAGGAATAGGAGAGGTGTATTAAAAAACAAGGTCGATACTAAGAGGGAACCTCTCAGTCGACCTTGTTTTTATTTTTCGTACGAATCTTCATCGATTAATACTTTTTTGTCATATGTTACTTTTACTTGTTGACCTTCTTTTGGAATGACTGCCCAAATGTTAGGTAAATAACGCGGAATATGTCCAACAGACGAAGGGGTAGTTACATTTTTACCGTCTAAGTATAGACTGGATGATGAACCTCCGTCCATAGCCATTGCATTAATGGCACCTCTATCATACAGGATGTCTTGTAGCTCTCGAATCGTTGCTCCAATACTGTGTGCCTGACGACCATCAATTACTACTAAAATGATTTTCCCGTCTTTTGTTTGACCGATTGCTGTTCGTGGACCTGCTCCCCAACCACCATCGCCTTCCGTAATAAGTTTTTTCCCATTGGCGATTAATTGAGGTTTAAATCCTGCAGCAGATTGAACACCTAGGTTAATTAGTTCGTCTGCTGTATATTTACCTGTTACCATATGTCCAGTTTCTGTAATACCTGCTACAAAGTTGCTTTCGTTATTTGAGTTGTTTTTAATTTTTCCGTCTTCAATAACAATTCCAATAGAGGTACCGCCATTACCTTGCCCGTTCACATCTAAAAATCCGCCTGCGTTGGTAGCAGCGATGGCACCTACACGTTTCGCGATAACAAAAATTTGTTGTCCCATATCACGAAGATTTGAACTTTCCAATTTAACATTGAAGGGGTTAGAAATGGTCATAACTTTTCCTTCATAATAGCTTGTTGCGCTATATTTTTTTTCAATGGTTTCAACGTTGACAATAAGAGGGTCATCTTTTTGCGGGAATGATTCATAAGCTGAAGAGTTTTCGTTGTTTTTTTCATTTTTGTCTTTTTTGGATGGATTAGAAATGTGTGGAGCTAAGATGGTATTCGCATATTTAGGGTTTTGGATATTTTTCAACAAGTCGTCTAATTCATCTTGGGGAAGAAATGTCCATTTAGCTAATTGTCGGTGTTGAGTGGAAAGGATAGTGGCTGCTGTAAACCTCCTTACATCGTGTCCTTTTTGAGTGCCGAACAAAAAAATAACCGCTAGTGCTAGTAAGGAAAAAAAGATTGAGAAGAAAATAACAAGTTTTTTTCGCTTCAATTGAATACCACCTTTCATATGGTTTTTAAATACCTAAAAGAGACGAAAGATAAAGAAAAGACAGTTTTGCGTAAACTGTCTTTTGTGCGAAATTATCTTTTGTATTCGTAACATTTTCGGTCACAGCAGAAACCGCAATCTTCACAATAACTGTAGGATTTACAATCCTCACAGTAGTCTAATACAGTGTGCTTGCACATTGGACATTGGTTTTTCGTACTTCGCATTCTAAACACCCCTTTTTTAAAAATGCGCGTTCAAAAATTAAGTTTTCGTCTATATGTTTCTTTCGGTTTCTATTTAAAGAGCTCCTTTCTAATTCCCTATTTTTTGATAAAATAAATTTATTTTTTCTGTTTTTACAAATTTTTCTTTGAAGGGAAGTAATGGAATAATAGCATGACCTCCTCCTAGGTTTCCCGATGTCCTCGTAGATAGATACTCCTGTTTTTGTTTTGTGCATACCCCCCTAACCCCAAAGCCTGACTTTCCGACTGGAAAGTCTAAAGAGATGTTTTTCTCCTGCAAAAGTGGGAGAATGTAGGTGTCTCTTTTTTCTTTCTCTTTCTTTTCTCTTTTTGTCTTTTTCTTTTCGCTTTTTTTTCTTCTTTTTTTCGCAAACCCATTAAAAACCATGCAAAAAACCACCTGTATCATCACATCGGTGGCTTTTAGACGTATCCTTCTTAACTTGTTTTATTTCAACATTTCAAGTAGTTGATGTTCTGTCAGAATATATGCATTTACAAATCGAAAAGGGTAAGTTAACACGTAACCTGATAAGTAAAGAGCCTCATGGCTTAAAAAAGGCAATTTGGTATCCCAGCTTTGAAATGCTGAATGAGGAGTCGGTGAGGCGTAACTTTTAATGCCGTTAAACGAAGCAATTGTAATCGCTCGGCTCATGTGCATAGGGTCACTCACAACTAACGCATCGGTAAAGTTTTTGTGTTTAACAATTTCTTTTGCATTTTGGATATTTTCCTCGGTTGTTTTGGAGCTTTCTTCAATGTAGATATCTTCCTTTTTTACACCGTGTTTAATAGCATAGTCTTTGGCGACGGACGATTCAGAAGGGGTATTGCTATTATACTGTCCTCCTGTAAAAAGGAGAGCGTGTACGTATCCTTCCTTGTAGAGCCAAATCCCGTGGTCTATTCGCTTTTTAAACACTGGGGAGGGTTTATCCACCCAAGCTGCCGCTCCTAACACAATGGCTACATCAGCTTTTTGCGTATGGTCTTTAAAACTATAACTATAAACAAATGCCAATGAGCATGCATAAATGCTGACAGATAATAAGATGAACATTCCTATCCACCACTTAATTTTTCGCATCATCTGTCTTCCTCCAAAAATGAAAAGCTTATACTTTTTATCATAGTTCTTACATTGTATCAAGAAATGAGAAACAGAAAAACTATTTTGTGTTAAAAAATAACGTAAGAAAAAAGTAAATAATGTGTGAAAATACTGATATTTTACTTATAACCATGTGTCGTCAGAGTATTCTCCTCATATTAGGTTAAAAAATGTCGAAGCTCCTCGTCTGATACTAAAAGAAGCACTCCATCAAAAGTTATGTCTTCATAATATTGCAATTCTCTTCAAAATCGATATAAGTAAGGCGTAAAGGGGGTGTATGAATGAAAAAACGTTACATTTTGCTAGGTGTTGCAGGAGCGGTTGCTGGAAGTGTTGCTTGTGCAAAAGCATGCAAGAAAAAAGAGGATGTTGAAAACGTAGAAACAAAAGAAGAGCAAGACAAATAAAAAAGAAGGGTTTTAAAGCAGAGGTAGTCTCTCTTTAAAATCCTTCTTTTGTATAAGCTTTAAGTGCAGCATAACAAATAGACTCATTGTCATCAGAAAGTGAAACAAAATGTTGTTCGTCTTTCGAAAACGAACAAATCCATTGATTTTTATCCGAATACATACGAAATTCAAATCCCTCGTCCACCATCTTCTTAGCTACTTGTCGAGAATGCTCAGCGGATGAAGTCGGTTGGAAATAAAATTGTTCGTTGTGTGCATTCGTCCATAGTATGCGCTTTTCTCCGTTTGAAGTTTTGCGCTTCATGTGATGAATAGGAGCTGACTCAACGGGAGAGTATCCCATAATTTTGACTCCTATCAGATAATCTATATTTTTTGAAAACATACATAAATTCCCCTTTTTGGCATGTCAATTGCCTGCAGTTAAAGAACTGCTTTTCTCTCTTTAATCTACGTTTATATTTTATCTTTGTCGTGCAAACCCTTTTTGGTTTTAGAAAACAGGGGGCGTTTTTCCTTGAATTTTTCCTTAATTTGTATATAAAAGAGGTAGAGATAGAGAAAAAGGTTTTATTTTGGCGACTTCTAAGGGGGTCGTTCTTTTTGTTATGCAATAATATATTTTTGGTTGCCTCTTAGTTAATTGAGGTTTAAACGTCGGAGGTGTTGTTCCAATCTTGATTGCTAAAGAGGAGCCCTTATACACTGGTAGCTACTTCTCGATTTCTAAACAGTGATAATGGTACCGCAAGTTTCTAATTCTTCTTCGATAAGTGGGGCTTTCCACTCAAACATATAGCCTAGCGGATTGCAAATTAAATTTGTGCCTTTGAACTGCTCGATAACACCATATCGTTTATGGGTGTGTCCAAAGATAACCCATTCAATATTTGAGTAAGATTGGATGAGTTCGCCCATTTTAGCGCTTCCCATATACCCGTTATTCATATTCCAATTTGCATCGCCCGTAGTGTACATAATGAATTCTTTAAACGGAACAAAGTGCGTAGTTAAAATAATTCGTTTATGTTGATTTTGGTCTAACTGTTCCTTTAGTTGTTGAATTTGTTGATGACAAAGTTCAATATCTGTCATATTCCATTTTGCATACATTCCGTCTTTCCATTTACTCTTCTTTCGTTCCCAAAAGACACTTTCATGAACCGCCTCAGGACCAAATGAATAGTCATACCACCCCATATCTCCAATAATGACATATTCGTCGTTTATATGATAAGGCTTGTTAATAAGTGAACTCTCATGGTTTTTAAGCATATTGTATGCATCCCACGAAGTCGATTGATGTTTTGCCCAAATATCATGATTGCCTGGGATAAATAAAACAGGGAGTTGCGTGTGATGTTTGATGATAGTTAAAGCGTTAATGGTTGTGTGAGGGTAATCACTAATATCACCTGCTATAAGGACAATATCAGGGTCTTTTTTCTTAATATACGAAATAACATAGGGAAGGATATCTTCTTCGTAGCTACGTCCGTTAACATCCATATGTAAATCACTTAAGCAAAGAATTCTCATTGTGTGTTTCCTTTCTAGGGTTTACTAGTAGAATACACTAGGTCCCTTAGAAAGAATAGTATGGAAAAATGGGTAGTTTCAAAAAAAGAGAAAAAAGAAAGGAAATTGAGGTTTTTTTTGCATCTATAGTCAATTTATGTGTTAATATGTAAAAAACAGTATAAGGAGTGTGCGCTATGAAGTGGCTTCTATTGGTAAAAAGAGAATAAACTTTTCTTTTTTTCAAAACCATGTTAAAAATCAAACCCAACATTGCAAACAATACTATTCAATCGTACTACGACCACATTCAAGGAGGAATGAAACATGTTAAGAAAGACCATTTCTATTTTAGGAATTAGCGCTGTTGCACTTATGGCATCAGCATGCCAAAATGATGATGTACAAGATGCAGCCAATGATACAAAAAAAGAAGTAAGTAAAGAAGCGAGTGGAAATGTAAAAGAAGTAAGCGGTGAAAAGAACGTTAGTGCTGAAAAACCAAGTAAAGAGGAAGCGAAAGATGATAATTTGGTATTTGTTGAGCCTTCGTTTAAAGTTCATAAAAGCTTAACGACCTTATACAAGAATGAAGAAGGAACTGTTGATTATGTAGGCACAAATGACAGTAGTGAAAACAAGAACTTTAACATTGTTTTACGAGCTACTGGTAGTTTGGTAGATGCCAATATTAATAAAGGGATTCTTCGTCTTATTGCAGATGATGGAACGCATTTTGATATTGGAACATACAATTATTCGTCTGTGCGTATGATTGATGGAGATAAGTATTATGTGTATGACACAGATGAAGAAATTGGAGACCGTAAAATTGTCCGAATCGATGGAAACTTATTTGAGAACTCGGATAGTATGTATGAAGACAAAAAGTTTTCAGTTGATATCAAACCATCTAAAAAGACGATGGAAATTCCTGATATGAAGTTCCCAAATACCGTTGAAACAGTAATTAATGATACGCGTGAAAACGATAAAGCTAAAATCAAGATTGAAAAACTTGAGACGCCTGATATTACAACACATGAGTTTACTGTAGTAGGTACGCTTGAGCTGAAAGAAGACGCAAATACGGTTCCAGAAATGTCTTATTGGCAACCTGAGTTACAAAAGAGAGAAATTGATGGCATTTCAACATTAAATGACTCTGACACGTTTTATCGCAACACTAAAATTCACTTTACTAAAACGTTTAGCTTAGATTACTCACTTGGTAAAGATGAAGTTGAAGACGTGTATTTCTCACTTGAAGGTGAATTGTTTGCTTACAATATCCGAACTGGGAAAGAAATCAAAAATCCTAACATCACTCGTATGATGCTTGATAGCACAGGAATTAACGAAGACGAATGGTTACCTGATGGATTTGTAGATGTTTCAGGAAAACGCGTATACAATGCGATTCAGTTGTCACACGGAACGTATGATTTCGGTATTGGGAATTCAAGTCGTATCCGCATCCCTTATGATGTAGGCGGTTATAGCAAAATGACGTTGGATGTGGGTGCTTCTGAAAAAGCTACTCCAACAAGCAGACCATACGAACTTTATGTGTATGGTGCAGACTTCAATGATGACCAAGAAAAAGGTCTATCAGGAACTGTATTAGCGAAAAAGACTATTACCAAAGATACACCGCTTGAAGAGATGACCGTGGATATTAAAGGGCAAAGTAACATTTACTTGTTTATTGATACGGGCATTAAATCGGGAGAAGAAGAAGATAAAGATGAAAACTACTTACCAATTATCTTCTCAAATGTCACATTAGAAAAGTAAGTTAAGGTATTCGGTAAAAACCACAAAAGACAGACAGGAATTTAAATTTAAATTCCTGTCTTTTTTAATAGAATTGAAGGGTGGACTGATAATGAAAAGAAAAATCATATATATGTTCCTTCTTTCGTTGGCAATAGTCTTTGTATGTTTGTTTTCCTATAGGTTTTCCATTCATTCAAACAGTAAATCTATTTATGAACAAACCAAGGTGTTTTCCAAACGCTCATATGTGTACAAAACGTTTGACAGGAAGCGGGCTCCGCTATCTTTAGATGTGTTTAGAACATCAAGTGCCCCTGTACAAGGAGCGCCCGCTCTTTTATACGTTCATGGCGGCTCGTGGAAACACGGAAGCAAAACCTTGAATAAAAGATGGAAGCATATTTTCAAACGAATCACTGATAAAGGAGTCGTGGCTATTAGTATTGATTACCGTTTATATCAACCAAAGGGGTATCGCTATACAGACCCTATTGAAGACGTAGAAGACGCTGTTGAGTGGGTCTACGACCATGCACAAGAGTTAGGGATTGACCCGAGTCGTATCGGGTTAGCGGGAGCATCAGCGGGCGGTCATCTTGTCTTAATGGCAGCTCAGTCAAACGATGTAGCTTCTCATCTTTCCTATTTAATTGCTTGGTACCCTATCACGGACTTAAAAGGAATGGTTCATCAATCAAATCCAGTAAGTAGAATCATCGTTGAACGCTATATGAACGGAACTTATGATATGAATCAAGAAAACTATCGACAAATAAGCCCTCTTTCTTATTCCTACGCTCATACACCGCCTCTCCTTTTAGTACATGGAACAGGAGATGAGTTAGTCGAATCCTCTCAATCTATTCGTTTGGCACGTCAAAATCCTACAAATGTGCATTTAGTATTGCTCCCAAAAGGGAATCACGGTTTGATAAATCTCTCTATTCAAAAATCAACAGCAGATACAATTCAATATATTTTAAAAAACAAGTAAAAACATATCTATTTTGTGTTTTTTACTTGTTTTTTTATCTTTCTGTAACGTACAATTAAAGATAAGGAAAAAAGAGGTGAAAATGGTGTTAAAAGAAATCTTTTTTAAAAATAAACAGGGGGAAACGTCTTCTCTTGTTGCAAAAGAAAGTACCGTTAAAGCGTTGTTTAAAGGGAATTTTATAGCATATGTCCACTATTGTTTAGAATCGCAAGAAGTGGAACTAGTAAAAGTGAGTAAATACACACCCGCTTTAGGTGATGTAAGTTATCAAGCGATTCATAAAGAAGTAGCGATACGCGAACATAAAATGACTGTAAAAAAAGGAATATCCGCTTTAGGAAAATACAAAGCTAAACGTCAAAAAATTTAATCAATTTAAGGAGTGTACGACAGCATGAAGTTTTTTGGAAACAATTCAAAAATTGAAATTAATGGACAAACATTTGTAGGGAAAATGATTACATATCTAAATGGTCAAGTAATTGTAGATGGGAAAGTACAAGGAGAAGTGGAAGAAGAAAAAGAAAAAGTTACCATTCAGGTACTAGCAAATGTTGAGCGAATTGAAAGCGATGAAGCTATTAACATTGTCGGTAATGTGACAGGTAATGTATATGCTAAGAGAAACGTAAACTGCAAGAATATTGAAGGAGATGTCACTGCAGGAGGAAACGTGAATGCAGATGATATTAACGGTCGTACTCAAGCGGGAGGAAATGTAAATTGCGACGACATTACAGGGAATGCTCAAGCGGGTGGAACAATTAACTGCGATGATATAGGTGGAAACGCAACAGCAATGAAAATTAACTACTAAGTAGATGTACAAAAGGAGCATAAAATGAAATTAGCGTTTGATATACCCTTTAACTATGGTGATGTAATGTATAACATAATGGAAATTGAGAATGATATTGTTTGTCCGCTTTGTAAGGGTCAAGGAGTTCTAGAATTAGTAATAGGTGGTCATATTGAGTGCACGAAATGTGATGGGAGAAAAGAAGTAAATTCAAATACCTTCACTTGGAAAGTAATGCTAATAAGTAAAATGATAGGTATTGAAATCAATATTTTTGAAGAGTTTCCCGCTGATGTTTGCATAACAGGAGAAGCGCTATCAGAATGGGGAAATATAGAAAAAAGGATTGAAGATGATTATGGCTCGCAAAACTTTTTCGACATAGAGGATTGCTTTAATACCTTGGAAGAAGCACAAGCGGAATGTCAAAGACGAAATCAACCTTCTGATAAAAAAGAGAGAAAGTCCCGCAGATATTTTGATTGAAACGGAAGAAGAATGCGAGAAACGAAATAAACGGATTAAAAAAGAATAGAATTGCATAGTGCATAGTAGGGGAGGAAAACAATGTATATCGTAGGAACGCCAGCCTATCCAATGGGAGAACAAGTATACATCATTCAATTAGTAACTAAACCAAAGGGGTGTGGGTCTTGTCAAGGAACAGGAACCGCTACTGCTGTTGATGAAAAGGGAACAAAACGGGTAACTTTCCCGTGCTTTACATGCAAAGGGAGTGGAGTTATCGAAAAAGAAACCACTACCTTGTGGGAGATAAAAGATACAGTCTACACGGTATATGAAATCTCTTCTTTTGTAAAAGGTTCTCTTAAAAGGGCATCAAGAAAACATCAATATCGTCTTATTGACGATAAAGAACAATGTATTACTGATTGGATAAACGAAGAAAATATCTTCACTCATAAGCAAGTAGCGGATTTAGAGTGTGAAGAAAGAAATAAACGTATAAGAGAGCATATTTAAATAAATTAATATAAAAAAACACACACGCCTTTAAGACATGTGTGTTTTTATTTGCATCCTTATTTGGATACTTGTTCGTGTAGAAGCGGTAAGATTTCAGCTTTCGCTTCAGCATCCGCTTGTTCCACTAGGGTTTTTAATTGAGCTGTAAGAAGCTCCTTGTTTTTATAGACCTCAGGATGATTCTGATTGTAATAAAAACGAATAACTTGTTCATCTTTGAAAAAACGTTTACCGATTTTTAGCATGAAGCCAACAGGTAATTGAGTGAAATCAATAGCAAGTGTTTCTTCTGTAGGAGCAGGTGTAGCAACCGCTACTTCTGCAACAGGAGCTGTCAATTCCACAGGCTCTACAGAAACAGGCTCTATTGCTACGTTTTTCGCAACAACAGGCATTGATTTCGTCTCTTGTTTTTCAGCTTTCTTATCATGAAGGGCACCCATTTGGATGTCATCCTTTAATTTTTGTGCAGCAAGTTTCACAAACTTTTTACGGATTCGCTTCTTACGAGATTTGAATTCCATGTTGGTTAGGATGGTTTCGAAATGCTCCGTGTTGTTCTCAATAAGTGAAGTCATTTCGGCTGACAAAGATGATAAGGAAATATGGTTTAAAGATGTCAAAAAGCAAAACCCCTTTATTAAATTGTTTACATGTTCCATCATAGCGAAATTTAACCAAAAAAGGAACCCCCAATTTTAATTTTTTTATCATTTTTTTGAAATATATATGTATTTATGCTATTTTAGAGGAGAGGTGATGATAAAATGGCAAAAAGTAAAGCCAAGAAAATGCGTGAAAAGTTTGTACGAGAAGGGAACCGAAATCCTTCACTTAATCGTGGTGTATATGCAATGGCAGATATGAAAACACGTAAGACCAAAACGAAACAAGGAAAAGTAAATCAACAGAAACACAAAAAGCGGTTGTCTGATGTTCATTCTTATGAATCAGATACCGCTTTTTTATGTGCTTGTTAACTTGCAACGTGGATAAACATTATATCTGTGCCTGTTATAACCTCCACTACAATTTTATCTTTTTGGTAAACGCTCATTGCACCTTCCTGATAGACTTTTTCCCACCCTTTTATATGTAATATGGTGCGGTAGTATAGTGGAAGACCGTTTTCTTCGGAGGCTAAGTTCCACTTATATGTCTCTAATTTGTATGCGTGATTGCTTTTTACGAGTGTAGCACTAACGGGAACTGGAAATGTCTCAAGTTCTTGTGAGGGTTTGCACCGTAAAAAGAAAATAAGAGCAATAGCACTTGCAAGAACAACGAATAAATATAACAGTTTCCTTCTTTTTGTCATAACTGCACCTTCTTATCGAGGTGATGGAATAATCTCGAACTTTTGAACAGGTTTTTGCTTTAAGGCTTCGTTGTATTTATGAGATAGAAGGTAAAAAGATTCTTTTTCCTTTTGAATTAAGGAATGGTCGATTTGACTTTTTAATTGATTCACCTTGAATTCATACAACGTGTATTCTAGAAAGCTTTCCGTTGCTTCGGAAATCACCACTTTTTTTGTTTCTTTTTTAGGAGATTCTAATACGTCTAAAAAGGGCGTACACATAAGGGGTTGATGGAACAAAAGTTGAATGTAATAATGTGATTCACGATTACTTCGAATGTAATAAAAGGCTTTTTCTGTATCTTTTACCATGGTCTCTTTTTTATACAAGGTAAAATTATAAGCGCTTTGAGCACAATGAGTTACGATTAAGATGCCGTTATCATATTGAGAAGCATCTTCTACAAAGTGAATGCGAGGTAACAGTTCCTTATTAGATAAAAAATGATTCAAAATCCATGTGCATACATGATGTTTAAATTGATATCTGTTACAAAACCATGAAATGAATTCCGCTTTTAAATCTACCGATATATTTTCCATCTTCTCTCCTCCTCAATAGTTGTGTAAACCTCTGTGTAAATTACTTATCTTTTCAAAATATTCATGCGAAATCCTTTTCATTTATAAATGAATAAAAAAAGACGCAAAAGGTCTATCCTCGCGTCTCTTTTCACGATAAACGTTACTTAAAATGTTACTTATTTTTTTCACGATACTTTTTAACTGCGTATGTTCCGCCATAAGCGATAGTAGCAAGTACAGGATGCCAAAGCGTAAGGGCTACAGCGCCTCCGCGTAAATACATGGGAGGGATGCCCGCTTTTTTAGAAAG
>Ga0207655_1001124_pt1 | contig 26130 bp, 23 predicted proteins | sample KBSM44metaG_FD_184398 | JGI IMG/M metagenome (GOLD analysis project Ga0207655, IMG submission 184398) | Miscanthus rhizosphere microbial communities from Kellogg Biological Station, Michigan, USA - KBS M4-4 metaG (SPAdes) (version 2) | ecosystem: Host-associated > Plants > Roots > Rhizosphere >... | reverse complement strand
AAAAATGCGGGAGGATGTGAAGCAGTTCGTCCTGCCAGAGAAAAGAAAACGGCCCAAAGAAAGGACCGTTCGAATCTCAAAAACCCAGTATCCCGTTCACTCAAAACATCTTAAGTGAACGGTGTTACTGCTCGGCAGGGCTTTACTGTATAACCACCCCTGCGCGTATTTCACCCCATGTGAGGCCAGCCACGTGGCCTGCGCCTGCGTTTCCACCCCTTCCGCCAGCGGCTCCAGCGACAGTGATTGTGCCAGGGCGATAATCTGCGGCAGCAGGCTCTTACCCGGCAGCGGGTCGATCAGCGTCTTATCAATTTTCAGCATGTCGAAGGTCAGCTCCTGAAGATAATTCAGGTTGGCGTAGCCGGTGCCAAAATCGTCCAGATAAATGGCGTGGCCTGCCTGGCGATAGCGTTCAATCATCGGGGCGATGGCCTGGGGATCGACCCGGCTGCTCTCGGTCATTTCGAGGCTGATTTGCTGCGGGCGAACGCCAACATGGCGGCACAGCTGCGCCACATGCGTCAGTAAATCCTCGGACTGAAAATCGTCAGGTTCGACGTTAATCGACACATACTGTTCGGGGTGCTGGCACAGCCAGGCGCCGAGATCGCGAAAAACCTGCTCAACCACCCACATCGTCATGCTGCTCAAGAGCTGGGTTTCGCGGGCGAAGGGGATAAAACTGTCTGGCGGGAGCAGTTTGCCATCCGGCTGCGGCCAGCGGATCAGCGCTTCGGCCCCGACCACCGCCCCGTTTGCCAGACACACGATCGGCTGATACCACATTTCCAGCTGTCGGGTGTGAATAGCATGCTTCAGCCGCGCCCGGGAGGCATTCAACTGTTGAAGAAAAGCGGGGATAAACGTGTCGTCGGTCACAGGGTCGATCCTGAAAAAACGCCTGATAGGGGATACGAATCAGTATTCCTGCAATCGGATGACTTAACTATCAGTAATGGCCTAAATAGCGGTGGGAAAACGCTGGCGCACAATGCGACTGTTCTTTATTTGTTCAGTTGTCAACCGAAGACTCCGCTACAATGCCCGCAACCTTTCCTGAGAGAGTCTCATCGTGGCGTTATTGATTATCACCACCGTTCTGTGGGCGTTTTCCTTTAGCCTGATTGGCGAATACCTGGCTGGAAGCGTCGACAGCTATTTTTCCGTGCTGATGCGTGTGGGCCTCGCGGCGCTGGTTTTCCTGCCGTTCCTGCGGGCGCGCTCGCAGTCTGCGAAAGTCCTGCTGATGTACATGCTGGTGGGCGCGATGCAGCTCGGGATCATGTATCTGCTGGCGTTCCGGGCGTATCTGTACCTGACGGTCTCTGAGTTCCTGCTGTTCACGGTGCTGACGCCGCTGTATATCACTCTGATTTATGACCTGATGAGTCAGCGTCCGCTGCGCTGGGGGTATCTGCTGAGCGCGATGCTGGCGGTGGTGGGCGCGGCGATCATTCGCTATGACCACGTCAGCCCACACTTCTGGACCGGGCTGCTGCTGGTGCAGCTGTCGAATATCAGCTTTGCCCTCGGTATGGTGGGGTACAAGCGCTTAATGGAAATCCATCCGATGCCGCAGCATAACGCCTTCGCGTGGTTTTATATGGGCGCGTTTCTGGTGGCGGTGGTGGCGTGGTTCCTGCTTGGCAACCCGAACAAGCTGCCAACAACTTCACTGCAATGGGGCATTCTGGTATGGCTGGGCGTGGTGGCCTCGGGCATGGGGTACTTCATGTGGAACTATGGCGCCACCCAGGTGGACGCCGGAACGCTTGGGATCATGAACAACATGCATGTGCCCGCCGGGCTGTTGGTGAATCTGGCTATCTGGCAACAGCAGCCGCACTGGCCGAGCTTTATTACAGGAGCGTTGGTGATTGTGGCTTCGCTATGGGTCCATCGCTATTGGGTCGCTCCGCGCTCCGCACAAACGGCAGATGATCGCAGGCGTGATTCCGCGCTGAACGAATAAACGCTTCCGTCACCGGCTGACGCTGCTCGCCATCGCGCACCGCGGCGTACAGTCGGCTCCACAGGCCATCCCCCAGGGTTTTGGTGACCACCAGACCCTGGCGTTCAAAACTCTCCACCACCCAATGCGGCAGGGCGGCAATGCCCATCTTCGCTGCCACCATCTGAATCAACAGCAGGGTATTATCCACGCTTTTCAGCGACGGGCTGACGCCTGCCGGTTGCAGGAAATGCCGCCAGATATCCAGCCGTTGGCGCTGTACCGGGTAAATCAGCAGCGATTCGCTGGCGATATCTTCCGGGGTAATGCGCGCTTTCGCCGCCAGCGGATGCTCCGGGGCCATCACCAAACGCACTTCATAATCGAACATTGGCGAATAGTGCAGACCGCTGCGCGGCAGAATGTCGGAGGTCAGGACGATATCCAGCTCGCCCTGCTGTAACGCAGGCTGTGGGTCAAAAGTCACGCCGGATTTAAAGTCCATCTCCACCTGCGGCCAGCCCGCGCGAAAGTTCTCCAGCGCCGGGGTTAGCCACTGAATACAGCTATGGCATTCGATAGCGATGCGCAGTGTGGTTTGCTGCGGCTCATTGCAGGCCTGCAATGCGCGGCTAATCTGCGGCAGCACCTGGCTTGCCAGCTGCAACAGGATCTCGCCCTGCGGGGTAAAGCGCAACGGCTGGCTCTTACGCACAAACAGACGGAAGCCAAGGCGCTGCTCCAGATCGCTGAACTGGTGAGAAAGCGCAGATTGCGTCTGGTGCAGCATGGCCGCCGCGGCGGCGAGCGATCCGCTACTCCGTAACGCCTGCAGCGTTTTCAGGTGTTTTATCTCGATCATGAAAGTCCTTCACTCCGGCATGAATAAATTGCGCTTGAGGATCATACAGTACCTTTACATTATAGATGTGTAAACATCCAGACGGCTAAATCCTTCGTCTTTTAAATTTATGGTGCGTTGGCTGCGTTTCCTCACCCCGGTCACTTACTTATGTAAGCTCCCGGGGATGAGCAAACTTGCCGCCTTCCCTAAATTCAAAATCCATAGGATTGACAATTAATTAGAGGAAGAACACATGACAATTCGCAACCACACCCTCGGATTCCCTCGCGTTGGCCTACGCCGCGAACTGAAAAAAGCACAAGAGAGCTACTGGGCGGGCAACAGCAGCCGTGAAGACCTGCTGGCGACCGGCCGTGAGCTGCGCGCTCGCCATTGGCAGCAGCAGCAGGATGCTGGCGTGGATCTCCTGCCGGTGGGTGATTTCGCCTGGTACGACCATGTTCTGACCACCAGCCTGCTGCTGGGCAACGTGCCGGCTCGTCATCAGAACAAAGACGGCTCAGTCGATATCGACACGCTGTTCCGCATTGGTCGTGGCCGTGCGCCAACCGGCGAACCGGCGGCAGCGGCAGAAATGACCAAATGGTTTAACACCAACTATCACTATATGGTGCCGGAATTCACCCAAGGTCAGGAATTCAAACTGACCTGGACCCAGCTATTGGATGAAGTTGACGAAGCGCTGGCCCTGGGCCACAACGTGAAACCGGTCCTGCTCGGGCCGGTGACTTACCTGTGGCTGGGTAAAGTGAAAGGCGAGCAGTTTGACCGCCTCAGCCTGCTGAACGACATTCTGCCGGTGTACCAGCAGGTGCTGGCGGAGCTGGCAAAACGTGGCGTTGAGTGGGTACAAATCGATGAACCGATCCTGGTTCTGGAGCTGCCGCGTCCGTGGCTCGACGCTTTCCAGCCTGCCTATGAGGCGCTGCAAGGGCAGGTTAAGCTGCTGCTGACCACCTATTTCGAAGGCGTTACCCCGAACCTCGACACCATCACCGCGCTGCCGGTGCAGGGTCTGCATGTCGATCTGGTTCACGGTAACGATGAGGTGGCGGAACTGCACCAGCGTCTGCCTGCCGACTGGCTGCTGTCTGCGGGTCTGATCAACGGGCGTAACGTCTGGCGTGCCGATCTGACCGAGAAATATGCACAGATCAAAGAGATCGTCGGGAAACGTGCGCTGTGGGTGGCCTCTTCTTGTTCCCTACTGCACAGCCCGATCGACCTGAGCGTGGAGACGCGCCTCGATGCGGAAGTGAAAAGCTGGTTCGCCTTTGCCCTGCAAAAATGTCAGGAGCTGGCGCTGCTGCGTGATGCCCTGAACAGCGGCGACACTGCGGCCATCACCGAATGGAGTGCGCCAATTCAGGCCCGTCGTCACTCTTCCCGCGTCCATAATGCGGCCGTCGAAAAACGTCTGGCGGCGATTACCGCCCAGGACAGCCAGCGTAACCGCCCGTATGCCGAACGTGCTGAAGCCCAGCGCGCACGCTTCAACCTGCCTGCCTGGCCGACCACCACCATCGGTTCCTTCCCGCAGACCACCGAGATCCGCGGCCTGCGCCTCGACTTCAAAAAAGGTGCGCTGGATGCCAATAACTATCGCACCGGTATCGCGGAACACATCAAACAGGCGATCGTTGAGCAGGAACGCCTGGGCCTGGACGTGCTGGTCCACGGTGAAGCCGAGCGTAACGACATGGTGGAATATTTCGGTGAGCATCTGGACGGGTTCGTCTTCACCCAGAACGGCTGGGTGCAGAGCTACGGTTCCCGCTGTGTGAAGCCGCCGGTGGTGATTGGCGATATTAGCCGTCCTAAAGCGATCACCGTGGAGTGGGCGAAGTATGCTCAGTCGCTGACCGACAAACCGGTGAAAGGGATGCTGACTGGCCCGGTGACTATTCTTTGCTGGTCCTTCCCGCGTGAAGACGTGACCCGTGAAACCATCGCCAAGCAGATTGCACTGGCCCTACGTGACGAAGTGGCGGACCTGGAAGCGGCAGGCATTGGCATCATCCAGATTGACGAACCCGCGCTGCGCGAAGGTCTGCCGTTGCGTAGACGCGACTGGGAAGCCTATCTGGCGTGGGGCGTGGAAGCCTTCCGCATCAACGCCGCGGTGGCGAAAGACGAAACGCAGATCCACACCCACATGTGTTACTGCGAGTTCAACGACATCATGGATTCTATTGCCGCGCTGGATGCAGACGTGATCACCATCGAGACCTCACGTTCCGACATGGAGCTGCTGGAGTCGTTTGAGGAGTTCGAGTACCCGAACGAAATCGGCCCGGGCGTGTATGACATTCACTCCCCGAACGTGCCAAGCGTGGAATGGATTGAAGCCCTGCTGCAAAAAGCCGCCCAGCGTATTCCGGCTGAGCGTCTGTGGGTCAACCCGGACTGCGGCCTGAAAACTCGCGGCTGGCCGGAAACCCGTGCTGCACTGGCGAATATGGTGAAAGCGGCGCAGAACCTGCGTCAGGCGTAAGGTAACAATGCCACATTGCCCGGCGGCGCGATGCTTGCCGGGCCTACGTGATTCAGCGTGTAGGCCTGGCAAGCTTGCACCGCCGGGCGGTTCATCGCAATAAAATCCATGTATTTAGAAGGGTTTATTTTGAAAGCTGAAACGTGCTCGCAAAACGGAAAGCAACTCGGCTGCAACGCAATAAACCGCTATCTTTATAACCCCGGTATTCGTAAGGTGATGGCGTTGCGGTCAATCCCGCAACCGGGCGTAGGAACCTGTATAAAACATAAGTGGGCACAGATTTTTCTGTGTTATGTCAGCGTACATCTCAGTAAACTCTCTGGTGACGTTGGCGGGGCAACCGAAAGGTTGGCCGGTTTCACTTGTGTCCGGTATTCCTACCCCCGTCAGCGTCACCACCTGTGAGCGTAGGAACTCCAGCGGTGACCCCTTAAAAAACACAAGGAATTGCCAAATGACTACAGCATCAAGCCAAACCCTCTCTGAAGATGATCTGCAAGAAATCCAGGAAGCACTTGATATTCCCCTGTCGGGATCTGCTGACCTTTTTACCGCTGCGGACTTTTGCGGCACCCTGGTCAGTGTAATGGTGGAGTGTGGGGACAAATACTACCGACTGGCGCTATGCGGGCGCTTATCACACGCGCTGACAGTACTGCGTCAGCGCTGCGTGGACGTAATGCCCGACTGGATGGTCAGCCAACTGACGGTGGAAACGGTCCCTTTATCCACCTTGCCGGAGAGCTGGCAGGAGACCGATCTGCTGCTGGATTATGCCCAGGCATTAACCCTGACATTAAGTGGCGGCACGCTTCTGGCGAAAAACGGTCAGGATCTGGCGGGTTTACTGCACGATGTGGTGTATTTTCTGGTGGATGAACTCAAATCCCCCCGGTTTGAAAAAGCCTAAATAGTGAGTTTTTGCCCGGCAGTTGCCGGGCAATCAAGGCTTTGTTTATCCTTTCTTCCCGCCGTACTGCGCAAACCACGCCAGCATTCTCTGCCAGCCGTCTTTGGCCGACTCTTCGTGATAGCTCGGACGATAGTCGGCGTTAAACGCGTGTCCGGCTTCCGGGTAAACAATAATGTCTGCTTTGGCGTTTGCCGCCCGCAGCGCCTGACGCATGGTCTCCACGCTCTCCAGCGTAATGCCGGTATCCTGGCCGCCGTACAGGCCGAGCACTGGCGCGGTCAAGTCGATTGCGATATCGACCGGATGCTTCGGTGAATTCAGCGATTTGTCACCCACCAGTTTGCCGTACCACGCCACCGCCGCTTTCAGCTGTGGATTATGCGCCGCGTACAGCCACGCTATGCGACCGCCCCAGCAAAAACCGGTGATCAGCAGGCGATTGGCATCGCCACCGTTGCGCGAGGCCCAGCTGGCAACGTGGTCGAGATCTGCCAGCACCTGAGCATCAGGCACTTTCGACACCAGGCCGCTGAACAGCGTCGGGATGTCAGCATAATCATTCGGATCGCCCTGACGGAAATAGAGCCCCGGCGCGATCGCCAGATAGCCTTCGCCCGCCAAACGACGGCAGACGTCGCGGATGTGCTCGTGCACGCCGAAAATTTCCTGCACCACAATCACCACCGGCAACGGGCCGTCGGTATTTTTTGGCCGGGCATGAAACGCAGGCATGTTTTCGCCCTGCGACGGGATCGACGTCTCCCCCGAAACGATCGCGTCTTCCGGGGTCAGAATGAGGGTTGAGGCGTGAGGTGCTGCAGCCGGTGCAAAGCCGGGTTGTTTATCTGTCATGGTCTTCTCCGTACCCATCTATTTAGCGCAGTGATAAATATAGTCCGCAGGTTAACAATTCACAGTGCCAGAAAACGGCTATCTTATGTGCAGTGGTTATCATTACCGCTTGTTAATGTGATGTGAATCACTTTTTATAAGAAAACTAATGCAAACATTTTCACTCATAGTGATGATTGTCACGAAAATGTGTCCAAAGCTTCGGTAGAGTACGTTTTTGCTTCTGCTGACAACTCGACCCAGAGAGGAGTTTTTATATGTCTAAGTCTGATGTTTTTCATCTCGGCCTCACCAAGAACGATTTACAAGGGGCAACGCTCGCTATCGTCCCGGGCGATCCGGAGCGTGTGGAAAAGATCGCCGCGCTGATGGACAAGCCGGTTAAGCTGGCATCGCATCGTGAATTCACCTCCTGGCGTGCAGAGCTGGACGGTAAAGCGGTTATCGTGTGTTCCACCGGTATCGGCGGTCCCTCCACCTCGATTGCAGTAGAAGAACTGGCCCAGTTGGGCATCCGTACTTTCCTGCGCGTGGGCACCACGGGCGCTATCCAGCCAAACATTAACGTCGGCGACGTGCTGGTCACCACCGCGTCCGTGCGTCTGGACGGTGCCAGCCTGCATTTCGCCCCGATGGAATACCCGGCAGTCGCTGATTTCGCCTGTACCACTGCGCTGGTTGAAGCGGCAAAATCCGTTGGCGCCACCACCCACATCGGTGTGACTGCGTCTTCCGATACCTTCTACCCAGGCCAGGAACGTTACGACACCTTCTCCGGTCGCGTGGTAAACCGCTACAAAGGCTCCATGGAAGAGTGGCAGTCGATGGGCGTGATGAACTATGAAATGGAATCCGCCACCCTGCTGACTATGTGTTCCAGCCAGGGCCTGCGCGCGGGCATGGTTGCGGGCGTTATCGTCAACCGCACCCAGCAAGAAATCCCGAACGCGGAAACCATGAAGAAAACCGAAAGCCATGCGGTGAAAATCGTGGTCGAAGCGGCACGCCGCCTGCTGTAATTCCTCTGCTTTATGAAAAGGCCGACGTGTTCGGCCTTTTCTTTTTTGCGTACATCCTCGCAGGAAAACCCTTTTAAACTGGACATTTATACAGCACAATCCACAATTCTACGTTGTGTCGGTATTGTGCCGATAAGTTGTTGAGCAGGGGGAGCCGTGGATATTTCAATCATCATCAGCGCAGTGGCTGCACTGATTGTCGGGGCCGCGTTTGGCTGGCTGGCGAGCAAATCACATGCCGACCGGCTGCGGGCTGATTTCATCGAAGAGCGGCACGATATCGATATTGAACTGGCTGCGGCGAAGCAACAGCTGGCGCAGAATGCCCACTGGCGCGATGAATGTGAACTGCTGAATAACGAATTGCGCAACCTGCGGGAGATTAACACCTCGCTGGAAGCCGATCTGCGTGAAGTGACTACCCGCCTCGAATCGACCCAATTGCACGCCGAAGATAAAATTCGCCAGATGGTGAACAGCGAACAACGCCTGAGCGAGCAGTTTGAAAACCTCGCCAATCGTATTTTTGAGCACAGTAATCGCCGGGTCGACGAACAGAATCGTCAGAGCCTGCACGGTCTGCTCACGCCGCTGCGCGAACAGCTCGATGGCTTCCGTCGCCAGGTGCAGGACAGCTTCGGCAAAGAGGCACAGGAACGCCACACCCTGGCCCATGAAATTCGTAATCTTCAGCAGCTTAATGCGCAGATGGCCCAGGAAGCGGTCAACCTGACTAAAGCGCTGAAGGGCGATAACAAAACCCAGGGCAACTGGGGGGAAGTGGTGCTGACGCGCGTTCTGGAGGCATCCGGCCTGCGGGAAGGCCACGAATATCAGACTCAGGTCAGTATCGAAACCGATGCCCGTGCCCGAATGCAGCCCGATGTGATCGTGCGTTTGCCGCAGGGAAAAGACGTGGTGATCGACGCCAAAATGACGCTTATCGCCTACGAGCGTTTCTTTAACGCAGAAGAAGATTACGTGCGTGAAGCCGCGCTGCAAGAGCATATCGCCTCGGTGCGCAACCACATTCGTCTCCTGGGCCGTAAAGATTATCAGCAGTTGCCGGGCCTGCGCTCGCTGGACTATGTGCTGATGTTTATCCCGGTGGAGCCTGCGTTCCTGTTGGCTATCGATCGACAGCCAGACCTGATTACCGAAGCGCTCCGAAACAACATCATGCTGGTCAGCCCAACCACGCTGCTGGTGGCGCTGCGCACCATTGCGAACCTTTGGCGCTATGAACATCAGAGCCGTAATGCCCAGCAGATAGCCGATCGCGCCAGCCGTCTTTACGACAAAATGCGGCTGTTTGTCGATGATATGTCGGCGATTGGGCAGGGGCTGGATAAGGCCCAGGATAACTACCGCCAGGCCATGAAAAAACTCGCCTCCGGGCGCGGAAACCTGCTGGCGCAGGCAGAATCCTTCCGGGGCTTAGGCGTTGAAGTGAAACGTGAAATTAACCCTGATTTGGCCGAACAGGCGACGGCGCAGGAAGAGGCATTTGACCCCGACAACCGCGCATTACATGACGATGCGGCACGTTTGTCGGCCTCTGATGAACCGTCTGAAACTGAGGCGCATCGCGTTTCCCGGCACGGTTGAAGCGTAGGGGAAATGCGCCCAATCTGTTACACTCCTGGTACATTTTCTTGATAGGCAGACATTGAGATGGTTGAGGATTCACAAGAAACGACGCACTTTGGCTTCCAGACAGTAGCCAAATCGCAGAAAGAGGACATGGTGGCGCATGTATTCCATTCTGTTGCCGCTAAGTATGATGTTATGAACGACCTGATGTCGTTCGGGATCCATCGCTTGTGGAAACGCTTCACCATTGATTGCAGCGGCGTCCGCCGTGGGCAAAAAGTGCTGGATTTAGCAGGCGGTACTGGCGACCTGACGGCGAAATTCTCCCGTCTGGTGGGCGAAACCGGTAGTGTCGTGCTGGCTGATATCAACGAATCGATGCTCAAAATGGGCCGCGAAAAGCTGCGCAATATCGGCGTGATTGGCAATGTGGAATACGTGCAGGCCAACGCGGAAGCGCTGCCGTTCCCGGACAACACGTTTGACTGCATCACCATTTCCTTTGGCCTGCGTAACGTTACCGACAAAGAAAAAGCGCTGCGTTCTATGTATCGCGTGCTGAAACCGGGTGGACGTTTGCTGGTGCTGGAGTTCTCCAAACCCATCCTCGACCCATTAAGCAAAGCCTATGACGCCTACTCATTCCATGTGCTGCCGCGTGTGGGGGAGTTAGTGGCGAAAGACGGCGAAAGCTATCGCTATCTGGCGGAATCCATCCGTATGCATCCCGATCAGGACACCCTGAAAGCGATGATGCAGGATGCCGGTTTCGACAACGTGGATTACTACAACCTGACGGCCGGTATCGTCGCGTTGCACCGCGGGTATAAGTTCTGACAGGAGTTCGCCATGCCTTTTCAACCTATGGTCACTGCGGGCATTGAAGGTGCGCTTAACACCTTTTTGTGGCGCGAACGTGCGCTCAAACCTGCCCGTCAGCGTCTGCTGGGCAAGGTGCTGCGCGTTGAGCTAAAAGAGTTCACGGCCCCGCTGGTGCTGGTTTTCAGCGAGCAGCAGATTGATGTCCTGAGCGCGTGGGAAGGCGAGGCGGATTGCACCGTCAGTACCCGCATCGGCGTGTTGCCGCAGCTGCGTAACCGCCAGCAGTTGACGTCCCTGATCCGTTCGGGTGACCTCGAAGTGCAGGGTGATCTTCAGGTGGTGCAAAATTTTGTCGCGCTGGCCGATCTGGCCGAGTTCGATCCTGCTGAACTGCTGGCCCCGTATACCGGCGATATCGTTGCCGAAGGCGTCAGTAAAGTGCTGCGCGGCGGGGCGAGCTTCCTGCAGCGCGGTGTGCAACGCCAGCAGCGCTATGTGGCGGAAGTCATTACCGAAGAGTGGCGCATGGCGCCGGGTTCGCTGGAAGTGGCCTGGTTTGCCGAAGAGAGCGCTGCCGTCGCGCGCGCCGTTGAAGCCTTAACCAAACGGCTGGAAAATCTGGAGGGGAAATGACGCCAGGAGAAATTCGGCGCCTGTATTTTATCATCCGCACCTTTTTGAGTTACGGGCTTGATGAGCTCATTCCCAAAATGCGTATCACGCTGCCGCTTCGACTCTGGCGGCGGATGCTGTTCTGGATGCCCAACCGCCATAAAGATTTACCGTTAGGCGATCGCCTGCGCCTTGCCTTGCAGGAGCTCGGCCCGGTCTGGATCAAGTTTGGCCAGATGCTGTCCACCCGCCGTGACCTTTTCCCCCCTCAAATCGCCGATCAGCTGGCTATGCTGCAGGACCGCGTCGCCCCGTTTGATGGGAGGCTTGCGAAGCAGCAAATTGAAAAATCGATGGGGGATATTCCCGTTGAGAGCTGGTTCGACGATTTTGACATTCAGCCGCTGGCCTCGGCGTCTATTGCTCAGGTGCACACCGCCCGTCTGAAAGAGAACGGCAAAGAGGTGGTCATCAAGGTGATTCGCCCGGATATCCTGCCGATCATTAAAGCGGACATGAAGCTGATTTACCGTCTTGCGCGCTGGGTGCCCCGTTTGCTGCCCGACGGTCGCCGTCTGCGCCCGCAGGAAGTGGTAAAAGAGTATGAGAAAACGCTGCTTGATGAGCTGAATTTGCTGCGTGAAGCGGCCAACGCCATTCAGCTGCGCCGCAATTTTGAAGACAGCCCGATGCTCTATGTGCCGGAAGTCTATTCCGACTATTGTCGCGAAGACATGCTGGTGATGGAGCGTATTTACGGCATTCCGGTGTCGGATGTTGAAACGCTGGAAAAACAGAATACCAACATGAAACTGCTGGCCGAACGCGGCGTGCAGGTGTTCTTCACGCAGGTGTTCCGCGACAGCTTCTTCCATGCCGACATGCACCCGGGCAATATCTTCGTTAGCTACGAGCACCCGGAGGATCCGCAGTATATCGGCATCGACTGCGGCATTGTGGGCTCGCTGAATAAGGAAGATAAGCGCTATCTGGCGGAAAACTTTATCGCTTTCTTTAACCGCGATTACCGCAAAGTGGCTGAACTGCATGTGGATTCCGGCTGGGTGCCGCCCGATACCAACGTGGAAGAGTTTGAATTTGCTATCCGCACGGTCTGCGAGCCCATCTTCGAGAAGCCGCTGGCAGAGATCTCATTTGGTCACGTGCTGTTGAATCTGTTTAACACCGCGCGCCGCTTTAATATGGAAGTGCAGCCGCAACTGGTTTTACTTCAGAAAACATTACTTTACGTTGAGGGGGTAGGCCGCCAGCTCTATCCTCAGTTAGACTTATGGAAGACAGCGAAACCTTTCCTTGAATCATGGCTCAAAGATCAGGTAGGTATTCCGGCGCTGATTCGGGCGTTTAAAGAAAAAGCGCCGTTCTGGATCGAAAAAATGCCGGAAATGCCGGAACTGATTTACGACAGTTTGCGCCAGGGCAAAAGTATTCAGCGAAGCATTGATAAAATCGCCCGCGAGATGGGAACCAACCATGTCCGACAAGGGCAATCCCGCTATCTGTTTGGCGTGGGTGCCGTGTTGATGTTGAGTGGAACCTTGCTATTGATAACCCGCCCTGATTTGGGGCTGCATCCCGTAGGTTTGATGGGGGCAGGGGTTGTTGCCTGGTTGATTGGCTGGTTTAAAGGCCGCTGATTTTTGCATCATTCAGACGAAGGCGTGTAAGCTACACGCCAGTGGATCCATTATCATCTGACACAGAGGAACATGTATGGGTGGTATCAGTATTTGGCAGTTGTTGATTGTCGTCGTTATCGTGGTTCTGCTTTTCGGGACGAAAAAGCTGAGCTCATTGGGATCTGACCTGGGTGCGTCTATCAAGGGCTTTAAAAAAGCCATGGGTGATGAAGACGACAAACAGGAAAAGAAAGAGCCTTCCGCTGAAGATGCTGATTTCCCTGCGAAATCGCTGTCTGAAAAGCCGGGTGATTCCAGCAAAGACGATGCAAAACGCCACGATAAAGAGCAGGTGTAATTCGTGTTCGACATTGGTTTCAGTGAACTGATCCTGGTTTTCGTTATTGGCCTGATTGTCCTCGGGCCAAAACGGCTGCCGGTGGCAGTGAAAACGGTGGCTGGCTGGATACGGGCGATCCGTTCGCTGGCAACCACCGTACAAAACGAACTGGCTCAGGAGCTGAAGCTCCAGGAGTTTCAGGACAGCCTGAAGAAGGTGGAAAAGGCGAGTCTCGGCAACCTGTCGCCGGAGCTGAAGGAGTCAATGGACGAGCTGCGTGAAGCGGCGGAATCCATGAAACGCTCTTATACCCAGGCCGATCCTGAACGCGCCAGCGATGAAGCCAACACCATCCATAACCCGGTGGTGAAGGGCAGCGAAGCGCAGCGCGAGGGCGTGACGCCGGTGACGCCTGAGCATCACGCCAGTGCGGAAGCTCAGGCACCCGACGTAACGGACGTGACGGAAGAACCCATCGAGCACGCCCCGGAAACCGACGTTTCTACAGCGAAAGTTACCGCGCCAACTGCCGCACCGGCTTCCTCCCCTTCCCCTGCAAACAGCGATAAACCGTAATCATGGGCGTAGAAGAGACTCAACCGCTGATCTCGCATTTGATTGAGCTGCGTAAGCGCCTAATCAATTGCATTATCGCGGTATTCGCAATTTTTCTGGCGTTGGTGTATTTCGCCAACGACATTTACCAACTGGTGGCCTCGCCGTTGATCAAGCAGATGCCCGCTGGCGCAACGATGATTGCGACCGATGTGGCATCGCCGTTTTTCACGCCGATTAAGCTGACCTTTATGGTCTCGGTGATCCTCTCGGCACCGGTTATCCTTTATCAAGTCTGGGCGTTCATTGCCCCGGCGCTATACAAACATGAGCGTCGTCTGGTGGTGCCGCTGCTGGTATCCAGTACGCTGCTGTTCTACATCGGCATGGCGTTTGCCTACTTTGTGGTGTTCCCGTTAGCGTTTGGCTTCCTGACCCATACCGCGCCGATTGGCGTGCAGGTATCGACGGACATCCGCAGTTATCTCGATTTCGTTATGGCGCTGTTTATGGCCTTCGGCGTGTCGTTTGAAGTGCCGGTTGCCATCGTGCTGTTGTGCTGGGTAGGCGTGACAACTCCGGATGACCTGCGTAAGAAGCGCCCATACGTTCTGGTGGGAGCGTTCGTGGTCGGGATGCTGTTAACCCCACCGGACGTGTTCTCACAAACGCTGCTCGCCATTCCAATGTATTGCCTGTTTGAAGTCGGGGTGTTCTTCGCCCGGTTCTATACCGGCAAACGGCTGTCGCGAGATGAAGACGCCGCAGCGGAAGAAGAAGCCGCCGGGAAAGAAGAATAATTAGTCGTTGAAAAGAATAAACAGCCGCCCGAAAGGGCGGTTGTCGTATGGGAGGCACCATGTTTGATATTGGCGTTAATCTGACCAGCTCTCAGTTTTCCCGCGACCGTGATGAGGTTGTGGAACGCGCGTTTGCTACTGGGCTGAAAGGAATGCTGATAACCGGCACCAATCCGGAAGAGAGCGACGCGGCACAGCAGCTGACGCAGCGCTATAAAAACTGTTGGTCCACGGCGGGGGTCCATCCTCACGACAGCAGCCGGTGGACACCGGAAGTGGCTGACACTCTCCGTCGCCTGGCGCAGATGCCTGGCGTGGTCGCGGTAGGCGAATGTGGGCTCGACTTTAATCGCAATTTCTCCACCCCGCAGGAACAGGAAACCGCCTTCAGCGCGCAACTGGCATTGGCCGCTGAGTTGAAGATGCCCGTTTTCCTGCACTGTCGCGAGGCGCATGAACGCTTTATCGCATTGTTAACGCCGTGGCTCGATAAGCTGCCGGGTGCCGTGCTGCACTGTTTTACCGGCACGCGGGAAGAACTTCAGGAGTGCCTGGCGCACGGGCTGTATATCGGCATTACCGGATGGGTGTGCGATGAGCGTCGCGGGTTAGAGCTGCGCGACTTGCTGCCGATTATTCCGGCGGAGCGCCTGCTGATCGAGACCGATGCGCCGTGGCTGCTGCCGCGCGATTTGTCACCCAAACCGTCTTCGCGGCGCAATGAACCGGCCCATTTACCTCACATTTTGCAGCGTATTGCGCACTGGCGTGGCGAAGACGTGCAGGCGCTGTCAGACATGACCGACAGGAATGTGAAAAAGGTGTTTGGGATAGATTTTTGACGTCAGACTTTGCGGAAATCGGTGTTTTTCACACTCTGTAAAACCTGCTTGTTCAACAGATTCAGCAGCAGCATGGAACGTGCTTCGCCGTCGGGTTCGGTAAATATGGCCTGTAACCCTTCGAACGCCCCTTCGGTGATCACCACGTCATCGCCGGCATAGGGCGTGTCGGGATCGGTTATGCCTTCCGGAGTGTGGATAGAGAGCTGGTGAATCACGTTGGACGGCACCATCGCGGGCTGCATGCCAAAGCGGACGAAATGGCTGACGCCGCGGGTGGCGTTAATGGTCGTGGTGTGAATAACCTCCGGGTCAAACTCCACGAACAGATAGTTGGGGAACAGCGGTTCATCCACGGTCGTGCGTTTGCCGCGGATGATTTTTTCCAGCGCAATAGTGGGCATCAGGCAATTCACCGCCTGGCGTTCAAGATGTTCCTGGGCGCGCTGAAGTTGCCCACGTTTGCAGTACAGTAAATACCAGGCTTGCATAATGACTCTTTCTCTTAATTCTGATGAAAGCATAACAAAAGCCAGGCGTGATAGCGAAAGGCTTTGTGCCCGGGTAGGGCATCTCTACCTTCACCCTAATTTAACAAAATTACAGCATCCCGCGTCTGAAGGCCGTATAATGAGGCCCTTACGAAGAGGCCATGACTGACCCCATGAAATACCATGATTTGCGCGACTTTCTGACACAACTGGAACAACAGGGCGAGCTGAAACGCATCTCTCTGCCAGTCGACCCCCATCTGGAAATCACCGAGATTGCCGATCGCACCCTGCGTGCGGGTGGCCCGGCGCTGCTGTTTGAAAATCCTAAAGGATTCGACATGCCGGTGTTGTGCAACCTGTTCGGCACGCCGAAGCGCGTGGCTATGGGGATGGGACAGGAAGACGTGAGCGCACTGCGTGACGTGGGGAAACTGCTGGCGTTCCTGAAAGAGCCGGAACCGCCAAAAGGGTTCCGCGATTTGTTTGATAAGCTGCCACAGTTCAAACAAGTGCTGAACATGCCGACCAAACGCCTGCGTGGCGCGCCGTGTCAGCAAAAAGTCACCCAGGGTGATGACGTTGATTTGAACCGCATTCCGATCATGACCTGCTGGCCGGAAGATGCCGCCCCGCTGATCACCTGGGGTTTGACGGTGACGCGGGGTCCGCATAAAGAACGGCAGAATCTTGGTATTTATCGTCAGCAGCTTATAGGCAAAAACAAACTGATTATGCGTTGGCTGTCGCATCGCGGCGGCGCGCTTGATTTCCAGGAGTGGTGTGCGGCGCATCCGGGCGAACGTTTCCCGGTCTCCGTGGCGCTGGGCGCTGACCCGGCCACCATTCTTGCGGCGGTGACGCCGGTGCCTGATACCCTGTCGGAGTATGCGTTTGCCGGGCTGTTGCGCGGCACCAAAACCGAAGTGGTTAAATGCTTGTCGAACGACCTCGAAGTGCCAGCCAGCGCGGAAATCGTGCTTGAAGGGTATATCGAAGCCGGCGAGATGGCACCGGAAGGGCCGTACGGCGATCACACCGGTTACTACAATGAAGTGGATAGCTTCCCGGTCTTTACCGTCACCCATGTGACCCAGCGTGAAGACGCGATTTATCATTCCACTTATACTGGCCGTCCACCGGATGAACCGGCGGTGCTGGGCGTGGCGCTGAACGAAGTGTTTGTGCCTATTCTGCAGAAGCAGTTCCCGGAAATTGTTGATTTTTATCTGCCGCCGGAAGGGTGTTCTTATCGCCTCGCCGTGGTGACGATGAAAAAGCAGTACGCCGGCCATGCCAAGCGGGTAATGATGGGCGTGTGGTCTTTCCTGCGCCAGTTTATGTACACCAAATTTGTGATTGTCTGCGATGACGACGTGAACGCCCGTGACTGGAACGACGTTATCTGGGCGATTACCACGCGTATGGATCCCGCCCGTGATACGGTGCTGGTCGAAAATACGCCGATAGATTATCTGGACTTCGCCTCGCCGGTTTCCGGTTTAGGCTCGAAAATGGGGCTGGATGCCACGAATAAATGGCCTGGCGAAACCCAACGTGAGTGGGGACGTCCAATCAAGAAAGATCCCGAAGTGACGGCGCGAGTTGACGCCATTTGGGATGAGCTGGCTATCTTTAATGACGAGAATAGACCCGACAGAGGGAGCGCATGACAACCTTAAGCTGTAAAGTCACTTCGGTAGATGCCATTACCGACACGGTATACCGCGTTCGTTTAGAACCGGAAGCGGCCTTTTCCTTCCGCGCGGGCCAGTATCTGATGGTGGTAATGGACGAACGTGATAAGCGTCCGTTCTCTATGGCGTCCACGCCTGCCGAGCAGAACATTATTGAGCTGCATATCGGCGCGTCAGAGCTGAATCTGTACGCGATGGCGGTGATGGACCGAATTCTCAAAGAGCGTGAGGTTGTGGTTGATATCCCCCACGGCGAGGCATGGCTGCGCGACGATAACGAGCGCCCGCTGGTGCTGATTGCGGGTGGCACAGGCTTCTCGTACGTACGTTCTATTCTGCTCACCGCGCTGGCGCAAAACCCAAATCGTGATATCGCGATTTACTGGGGCGGGCGTGAAGAGAAGCATCTGTACGATTTATCAGAGCTGGAAGCGCTGTCGGTGAACCATCCGAATCTGCGCGTTGAACCTGTGGTTGAGCAGCCGGAAGAGGGCTGGCGTGGCCGGTCTGGCACCGTGTTAACGGCAGTATTGCAGGATTACGGCACGCTGGCGGAGCACGATATCTATATTGCTGGACGTTTTGAGATGGCGAAAATTGCCCGGGACCTGTTCTGCAATGAGCGGAATGCCCGTGAAGACCGCCTGTTTGGCGATGCGTTTTCGTTCATTTAAATAAAAAACCCGCCCCTGACAGGCGGGAAAAACGGCAACTAAATTCTCCCCCTTCATAATTCACGTTGCCTCTTTGTTGGCTGCCTTCGTTCACCCCGGTCACATAGTTATCTATGCTCCCGGGGATTCGCTCAGTTGCCGCCGCGATGCAGCGCGAATTATTTAGGGGTTTAATTCTTCGATTAGACCCGTTCAATCACCGTCGCAATACCCTGACCCAGACCGATACACATTGTCGCCAGACCGAACTGGGCGTCTTTGCGTTCCATCAGGTTAATAAGCGTGGTGGTGATACGTGCCCCGGAACAGCCCAGCGGGTGACCGAGGGCGATCGCCCCGCCGTTGAGGTTGATCTTCTCGTCTATCTGCTCCATCAAACCCAGATCTTTAATGCACGGCAGGATCTGCGCGGCAAAGGCTTCATTCATCTCAAACAGGTCGATATCGCTGGCGGACAGCCCGGCTTTTTTCAGCGCCAGTTTTGACGCCGGAACCGGCCCATATCCCATGATTGACGGATCGCAGCCCACCACCGCCATTGAACGCACGCGAGCACGGATCTTCAGACCCAGTTCACGTGCCCGGCTTTCGCTCATCACCAGCAGGGCGGCGGCACCGTCGGACAGTGCCGATGACGTTCCCGCCGTAACGGTGCCGGTCACCGGGTCAAACGCCGGACGCAGCGTAGACAGCGCTTCGACAGTAGTTTCCGGACGGATCACTTCGTCGTAGGTGAACTGCTTCAGCACGCCGTCAGCGTCGTGACCGCCGGTCGGGATGATTTCACTTTTAAACGCGCCGGACTGCGTTGCAGCCCAGGCGCGAGCGTGAGAGCGGGCAGCAAACGCATCCTGCATTTCACGACTGATACCGTGCAGGCGCGACAGCATTTCTGCGGTCAGGCCCATCATTCCGGCCGCTTTCGCCACGTTACGGCTCATGCCCGGATGGAAATCCACGCCGTGGCTCATCGGCACGTGGCCCATGTGCTCCACGCCGCCCACCAGACACGCCTGTGCGTCGCCGGTCATGATCATGCGAGCCGCGTCGTGCAGCGCCTGCATGGAAGAACCACACAGACGGTTGACGGTGACCGCCGGAACGGAGTGCGGAATTTCAGCCAGCAGTGACGCGTTTCGCGCAATGTTGAAGCCTTGCTCCAGCGTCTGCTGCACGCAGCCCCAGTAAATATCGTCCAGTGCCGCAGGATCCAGCGCCGGGTTACGTGCCAGCAGGCTACGCATCAGATGAGCGGAGAGGTCTTCCGCCCGTACGTTACGGAATGCGCCGCCTTTTGAACGGCCCATCGGGGTACGAATTGCATCGACAATGACAACCTGTTCCATTGTGACTCCTTAAGCCATTTTCAGCTCACCCACCGGACGGGCAGGTTCAACCGGTGGATAATATGCTTCGTTGTGGCGCGCTTTGTTGCGCAGGCCTTCCGGCACGTCGTACAGCGGGCCGAGATGCTGATACTGCTGCGCCATGTCGAGGTACTTCGCGCTGCCGAGCGTATCCAGCCAGCGGAACGCGCCGCCGTGGAACGGAGGGAAACCGAGACCGTACACCAGCGCCATGTCCGCTTCCGCTGGGCTTGCGATAATGCCTTCTTCCAGGCAACGCACCACTTCGTTGACCATCGGGATCATCATGCGGGCGATAATGTCTTCGTCGCTGAATTCACGTTTGGCCTGACTGACGTCCGCCAGCAGCGCTTCAACCGCAGGATCTTCCTCTTTCTTCGGCTTGCCCTTGCTGTCTTCTTTATAACGCCAGAAACCGAGGCCATTTTTCTGGCCGTAGCGGCTGGCTTCGAACAGGGCATCAATCGCATCGCGGTAATCTTTCTGCATCCGCTGTGGGAAGCCAGCAGCCATCACGGCCTGCGCGTGATGGGCGGTATCGATGCCAACCACGTCCAGCAGATAGGCCGGGCCCATTGGCCAGCCGAATACTTTTTCCATCACTTTGTCGACTTTGTGGAAGTCGGCCCCGTCGCGCAGCAGCTGGCTGAACCCGGCAAAGTAAGGGAACAGCACGCGGTTGACGAAGAAGCCTGGGCAGTCATTCACCACGATCGGCGTTTTGCCCATTTTGCTGGCCCACGCGACCACTTTGGCGATGGTGTCTTCTGAGGTTTTCTCCCCGCGGATAACCTCAACCAGCGGCATACGGTGCACCGGGTTAAAGAAGTGCATCCCGCAGAAGTTTTCCGGACGCTTGAGGACGCTGGCCAGTTCGCCAATCGGAATGGTCGAGGTGTTTGACGCCAGTACCGTGTCCGGGCGCACTCTGTCTTCGGTCTCAGCGAGAACGGCTTTCTTCACTTTCGGGTTTTCTACGACCGCTTCGACGACGACATCGACGCGTTCAAATCCGGCGTAATCGAGAGTGGGATGAATCGTTGAGATGATGCTGGCCAGCTTCAGACCGTTGATTTTTCCGCGTTCCAGCTGTTTATTCAGCAGCTTGGCAGCTTCGTTCATCCCGAGGGTCAACGATTTGTCGTTGATATCCTTCATGATAACCGGCACGCCTTTCCAGGCTGACTGGTAAGCAATGCCGCCCCCCATGATCCCGGCCCCGAGTACGGCGGCCTGTTTTGGGGTCTCGACATTTTTGGTCAGCTTCTTAGCCTGGCCTTTGACGAACTGGTCGTTAAGGAATATGCCGACCAGCGCGCGGGCTTCATTCGAGTGTGCCAGCGGAACAAAACTTTGATTCTCAAGCACCAGGGCCTGGTCACGGCCTAAGCGGGCCGCGGCTTCAATGGTTTTCACCGCAGTGATCGGGGCCGGATAGTGTTTGCCCGCCGTCTGCATCACCATGCCTTTGGCGATGGTGAAACTCATGGTGGCTTCAATTTTACTGAGTTTCAGTGGCTCAAGCTTCGGCTGACGTTTGGCTTTCCAGTCCAGATCGCCGTTAATCGCCTGACGCAGGACGGCAATCGCGCCTTCACGCAGTTTTTCCGCTTTCACAACGCCATCGACCAGGCCGATTTTGAGCGCTTCGTCCGCGCCCACGTCTTTGCCAGCGGCGATGATTTCCAGGGCGCTATCAGCCCCGAGCAGGCGTGGCAAACGAACTGAGCCGCCAAAGCCCGGCATGATCCCGAGTTTGGTTTCCGGCAGGCCGATCCGCAGATCCGGCGTCGCCAGACGGTAATCGGTCGCCAGCACGCATTCGCAACCGCCACCCAGGGCGTAGCCATTGACGGCAGAAATCGTCGGCACCGGCAGATCTTCCAGACGACAGAACACGCTGTTCGCAAAGTGCAGCCATTGGCTGAGCTGTTCCGGTGGCACCTGGAACAGGGAGAGGAATTCAGTGATGTCCGCGCCGACGATAAATGCCGCCTTTTCAGAACGCAGCAGTAAGCCTTTAAGGCCTGGCTGTTTTTCGAGAACGTCCAGCGCCTGGCCGAGGCTGGCTACGGTTGCGGTATCGAGCTTGTTGACCGAGCCGGGGGCATCGAACACCAGTTCGGCAATGCCATCTTCCAGCCAGTCGAGGTACAGGGTGTCGCCTTTGTAAAGCATGTCAGTCTCCTGAATCCAGTACGGTTACTGGTCTTACCAGATGAGACGGAGTGTGGATTTTATGTTAACAAATTGCAAATTACTCTTTAAGAAAATGACGTCTGGATCACGCTCGGCAGAAATCACGCAGTGCTAAACCGATGTGCTAAGATGCGGGGAATTAGGGCAAAAACAGAGAAGGGTAAAACATGGATTCACTGGCCACACTCTATAAAAATCATATTGCTACGTTGCAGGAACGCACGCGTGACGTACTGGACCGCTTTAAGCTCGACGCGCTGTTAATTCACTCTGGCGAGCTGGTTAACGTCTTCCTCGACGATCATCCTTACCCGTTCAAAGTGAACCCGCAATTTAAGGCCTGGGTGCCGGTGACGCAGGTGCCAAACTGTTGGCTGCTGGTGGATGGCGTTAATAAACCGAAGCTGTGGTTCTATCTGCCGGTGGATTACTGGCATAACGTTGAGCCGCTGCCATCTTCCTTCTGGACTGAAGACGTAGAGGTTATTGCGCTGCCAAAAGCCGACGGTATAGGCAGTCAGCTGCCTGCGGCTCGCGGCAACATCGCCTACATTGGCCCAGTGGCTGAACGCGCGCTGGGACTGGATATTACTGCCGCCAACATCAACCCGAAAGGGGTGATTGATTATCTGCATTACTATCGCTCTTATAAAACCGATTACGAACTCTCCTGTATGCGCGAAGCGCAGAAAATGGCGGTGAATGGCCATCAGGCGGCGCATGAAGCGTTCCTGTCCGGGATGAGCGAGTTCGACATTAACCTCGCGTATCTGACCGCCACCGGTCATCGTGATACTGACGTGCCTTACAGCAACATCGTGGCGCTCAACGAGCATGCGTCAGTGCTGCACTACACCAAACTGGATCATCGCGCGCCGTCTGAAATGCGCAGCTTCCTGTTGGATGCGGGCGCTGAGTATAACGGTTATGCCGCTGACCTGACCCGCACCTGGGCCGGGAACGCCGATACCGAGTTTGCGCAGCTGATTAAAGACGTCAATACCGAGCAGCTGGCGCTTATCGACACGTTGAAAACAGGCGTGAGCTACGTTGACTATCACATCCAGTTCCATCAACGCATCGCCAAACTGCTGCGTAAGCATCAGCTGATTACCGATATGAGCGAAGAGGCGATGGTGGATAACGATATTACCGGGCCGTTTATGCCGCACGGGATTGGGCATCCACTGGGCCTGCAGGTTCACGACGTGGCGGGCTTCATGCAGGACGATAAAGGTACGCACCTTGCCGCACCGTCGAAATACCCTTACCTGCGTTGTACCCGTATTCTGCAACCGCGCATGGTGTTGACCATCGAACCGGGGATCTACTTTATCGAGTCGCTGCTGGCGCCGTGGCGTGAAGGGCAATTCAGCAAGCATTTCAACTGGCAGAAGATTGACGCCATGAAGCCGTTTGGGGGGATCCGCATCGAAGATAACGTGGTGCTCCACGAAAACAGCATCGAAAACATGACCCGGGATCTGAAGCTGGCCTGATGGACAGTTGGCTGATCCCGGCCGCACCGGTGACCGTGGTCGACGAAATCAAAAAGAGCCGCTTCATTACCTTACTCGCCCATACTGAAGGCGTGGAAGCGGCGAAAGCGTTTGTCGAATCGGTCAGGGCGGAACACCCGGATGCGCGTCACCATTGCGTGGCGTGGGTTGCCGGGCCGCCCAACGACTCGCAACAGCTGGGTTTCTCCGATGACGGTGAACCGGCGGGTACGGCAGGTAAACCGATGCTCGCCCAGTTGATGGGCAGTGGCGTCGGGGAAATAACCGCCGTGGTGGTGCGCTACTACGGCGGTATTTTGCTGGGCACGGGTGGCCTGGTGAAAGCCTACGGTGGCGGAGTACACCAGGCCTTGGCAGAACTCACGACGCAGCGCAAGACGCCGTTGACCGAATATACTTTGCAGTGCGAGTACGGACTGCTGGCCGGTGTCGAATCCCTGCTGGCGCAATTTTCCGGTAAAGTTGTCAGCAGTGATTATCAGGCCGATGTGCATCTTCGGGTGGCGCTTCCGCAGGCCGAACTGGCGGCTTTTTCGACAAGACTGGCGGATTTTAGCCGCGGCGCGTTGCAATTGCGCCCGATTGGCGAATAATCCCCGGTCTACTTTTTTGCTTATCAAAGGAAGCGGCAGAGATGCATTTTCGCGCCATTACCCGAATCGTTGGACTGCTGGTTATTCTGTTTTCGGGGACGATGATCGTTCCTGGGCTGGTGGCATTGATCTACCGGGACGGGGCTGGGCGGGCATTTACTCAGACCTTTTTTGTGGCGCTGGCGATTGGCTCCCTGCTGTGGTGGCCGAACCGTAAACAAAAGGGCGAACTGAAATCCCGCGAGGGGTTTCTGATTGTCGTGCTGTTCTGGACCGTGCTGGGGAGCGTGGGTGCGCTGCCGTTCATCTTCTCGGAACAGCCGAACCTGACCATTACTGACGCCTTCTTTGAATCTTTCTCAGGGCTGACCACCACGGGCGCAACCACGCTGGTGGGGCTCGACTCTTTACCGCATGCCATCCTCTTTTATCGTCAGATGCTGCAATGGTTCGGCGGGATGGGGATAATCGTACTGGCGGTCGCTATCCTGCCAATCCTTGGCGTGGGCGGGATGCAGTTGTATCGTGCGGAAATGCCGGGGCCGCTGAAGGATAACAAGATGCGGCCACGAATTGCCGAGACGGCCAAAACGCTGTGGCTTATTTATGTGTTGTTGACCGTCGCCTGCGCACTGGCGCTATGGTTTGCCGGAATGCCTGCTTTCGATGCCATTGGGCATAGCTTCTCAACCATTGCTATCGGCGGTTTTTCTACCCATGACGCCAGCGTGGGGTATTTCGACAGCCCGACCATCAACACCATTATTGCTATCTTCCTGCTTATCTCAGGCTGTAACTACGGTCTGCACTTCTCTTTATTAAGCGGTCGCAATCTGAAGGTGTACTGGCGTGACCCGGAATTCCGCATGTTTATCGGCGTGCAGCTGACGTTGGTGGTTATCTGTACGCTGGTACTGTTACTGCACAATGTTTACGCCTCGGCAGTCACGACCCTCAACCAGGCCTTCTTCCAGGTGGTATCGATGGCGACCACGGCAGGCTTTACGACCGACAGCATTGCGCGCTGGCCACTGTTCCTGCCGGTGCTGTTACTGTGCTCTGCCTTTATCGGTGGCTGTGCGGGGTCAACCGGCGGTGGCCTGAAGGTGATTCGTATCTTGCTGTTGTTTAAACAGGGGAACCGCGAACTCAAACGTCTGGTGCATCCGAATGCGGTATATAGCATCAAGCTGGGCAACCGTGCGCTGCCGGAACGTATTCTCGAAGCGGTGTGGGGATTCTTCTCCGCCTATGCGCTGGTGTTCATCGTCAGTATGCTGGCGATTATTGCCACTGGCGTGGATGATTTCTCGGCCTTTGCGTCCGTCGTCGCCACGCTGAACAATCTCGGCCCGGGCCTGGGTGTCGTGGCGGATAACTTTGCCAGTATGAACCCGGTGGCTAAATGGATCCTGATCGCCAACATGCTGTTTGGTCGTCTGGAAGTCTTCACTCTGTTGGTGCTCTTTACACCGACTTTCTGGCGCGAATAACAGGAGCGTTTGTGAAAATATTGATTCTCTTCTCCACCCGGGATGGGCAAACGCGTGAGATTGCCGCGTCACTGGCGACTGAACTGAAAGAGCTGGCCTTCGATGCAGACATCGTTAACCTGCACCGGGCCGACAATATCGACTGGTCCGCGTATGACGGCGTGGTGATCGGCGCCTCTATACGTTACGGCCATTTCCATGCGGCACTGGATAGCTTTGTGAAAAAGCATCAGCACTCTCTGGCGCAGCTACCAAGCGCATTCTATTCCGTGAACCTCGTAGCGCGTAAACCTGAGAAGCGTACCCCGCAGACCAACAGCTATACCCGTAAGTTCTTACTCGGTTCTCCGTGGGCTCCCGATCTCTGCGCGGTGTTTGCCGGGGCGCTGCGTTACCCACGTTATAGTTGGTATGACCGAATGATGATCCGCCTGATTATGAAGATGACAGGGGGTGAAACCGATACGCGTAAAGAAGTGGTGTATACCGACTGGCAGCAAGTCGCTCATTTTGCTCGTGAAATCGCTCAACTTGTACGCAAATAGGCGTAAAAAACGGCATGGCGCCTGGAAATTGAGCGGTCGGAAAGTTTTTTTGAATTTAGACTTGCCGTCTCAGAATAACTCCCTATAATGCGCCTCCACTGACACGGAACAACGGCAAGCAAGCCGCCGGGTCAGCAGGGTTTCTCCGGAAATTCTGACAGAGAAAAGCGAAAATAATTGCTTGACTCTGAATGAGGAAAGCGTAATATACGCCACCTCGAGTTAGCAAGCGAAAGCGCGTAACTCA
>Ga0207655_1001118_pt1 | contig 26217 bp, 17 predicted proteins | sample KBSM44metaG_FD_184398 | JGI IMG/M metagenome (GOLD analysis project Ga0207655, IMG submission 184398) | Miscanthus rhizosphere microbial communities from Kellogg Biological Station, Michigan, USA - KBS M4-4 metaG (SPAdes) (version 2) | ecosystem: Host-associated > Plants > Roots > Rhizosphere >... | reverse complement strand
CGGCACCGTCACCGCGCTGGCGGTCAGGGTGTCCTGCGCCCCGGCCACCGCGTTCGCGTTCGCATCCTTCAGCGTCACCGTCACCGTGATGTCCGTCCCGGCGGTGTAAGCGGAGGCGTCGGTGGTGATGCCTGAGGTCACCTGGGCCGCGCTGCCCGCCGTGATGGCATAGGTGCCGGACTGCGATCCGGCACGCCACTCCGCCAGCTTCAGCGTGGCCGTGTTGTTCGCACTCGCCGTCAGCGCCGTGTAGACGGCCGTGTAGCTGCCGTCGCCGTGATCGCTCCAGCCGCTGCCCGACCTGAGCACCGCATTCGGCACCGTCACCGCGCTGGCGGTCAGGGTGTCCTGCGCCCCGGCCACCGCGTTCGCGTTCGCATCCTTCAGCGTCACCGTCACCGTGATGTCCGTCCCGGCGGTGTAAGCAGAGGCGTCGGTGGTGATGCCCGAAGATTTCTCAACCGGCAGGGTGGCCGTCAGAGTCACCGCCGCACTCAGGCTACCCAACGCGGTACCTTTGTATTCCGGCACGATGGTATATTTTCCCGCAGTGGTTCCTTTCAGGGTTGCCGTGTAGGTCCCCGCTATACCGCTCTCTGTGAGCGCACTTCCAATGATGATACTGTTGGCCGGTGTTTTACCGCTGCTGTCTTTTATTGTGAACGCCAAGCTGTCTGCAAGCTCCGTAAGCGCATTACCCTGTGCATCCTTCGCAACCAGCGTCAGGATGGAGGTGGTCGTATTGTCAGCCGCAATGGTCTCCAGGCTGGCCATGAATAGCGATCGTGCAGCATCCGGCGTGGTAGTGTTGATGGTCACCCTGGCCGAGGTGAGCGTGACACCACTTACCGACGGTGTCAGGGTCACCATCTCATTGTCCGTGCCCGCCGTCACTATAACGGTGTATACGCCTGCGGATTCTCGAGTCAGTGTCGATATTACAGCGCTTTTCAGTGTGCTGTTTTTCAGGTTGATGTCCTTCACATCTATGTCCACCGCCTGGTTATTCTCATCCCGCAGCGTCAGAGTCAGTATCTGCGTGCTCTTACCATCCGCCGGCAGTACGTTGCTCACTGGCGTAAAGGTCGAGGTTTGCTTGTTTACCTCAGGCTCCAGTACTGTTACCTGGGTATCACTCCGGTCAGAGCGGTTGCCCTTCATGTCAACCGCCACGCCGCTGACGGTATAAGTATTCATACTCTGCCCTGATGACTGATACATCGGGAGAACAACTGCATAATCCCTTCCGTTCTGGACTATTTTACCGCCGGCCGCACTCAGGGCCTGTGCATCCCAGTCGATGTGTGACAGCCCGTACTTGCTGGTCACCGACACCCCCAAGGATTTCTGCTCCCCGGCATGGCCAGTAATAAGGTTTGCTGTACGAAGTCGGATAGTTTCTTTCTTATGGTACTCCAGCACTATGTTGTTGTTGCGCTCCACCAAGTCATACCGACTGCCTGCGAGACTGCGCATCGTTGCCACAGCTGTCGGATCCACCTGGGCACGCCACGACACCCCGATCCGGTAGTTCATGCCTATCGCCAGACGGGAGTCGCTTTTCCCAGACTGACCCTGACGTTGCTCCGCACCTAGGGTAATCAGCGGCATTGGGGTGTAATTAATCCCAACAGTGATGGCATGCGGATTTTTCTGTCGGCTGTCCACACCGAACAGGGCAACCTCTTTGCCATAATACTTCTCATACGTTAGCTTGCCGCCCAGCTGCGGCAACGACGGCACCCAGACCTGCGCCCGGATATCCCACCCGTTGGCAGGCCGCTCCTGGTAGTCAGCCAAGTCCGGAGAATCCTTCCATCCCGTCAGATGCATATACCCGTTGGCGCCCAGCTTCAGGAAGTCACGCCTGTACTCCACCCCTGCCCCCATGCGCGCATGGTCCCGGGACAGGTCGTAGTCCCCGAACAGGTTCCCGCCCAGCATGTATGCAGGAGTGAAGTGACGCCATCCAATACCCATGTTAGCCTGAGTCCGACTGTCAGTACGTTGCAGGCTACCCTGAGTGAACACCAGGTTATCGCCTCTGTCATACAGGGGCATCAGCAGGTCGAACTGCGAGTTCTTCAGGGAGAATTTTTTGTCCGCGTCCAGCTGCACGCGAGACGTACCGAACTGGCTCAGCCACTGCTGAAGGGCCCCGCTGGCCTCGCCGGTGGCCATACCCCGAGCCATGGAGCCTGCCGCATCACTTTTTCCACTGCTAACCAATAAGTTGCCGGTCCGTGAGGCATACCCGGCCACCTTCTGCGCCTGCTCATTGTTCTTCTCTGTTGCCCAAGATGCTAAAGCTCCATCGAGTGCTTTTTTTTTATACGCTTCAGTCACCACCGGCACGTCCACGTCATCCCCGGGCCGCAGACCGTTCAGGCCGCGCGCGAAGGTGCGCAACTGATTGAGCTCGCGCAGTTGATCGAGTGTGAGGTGGAATTTTTTTGCAACGGAGGCGGCAGTCTCATCGGCGCCAAGAGTGTAAACCTGCGTGCGCTGCGCAGACAACGGGGCCTGGTGTTGCAGGAAGTGTTGCTCGCTGGCATTTGCCATCACAGGGGTGAACGCTACAACTAAGGGAAAGGCCACCTGTATGGCGATGTTAAGCCAGGCAATCCGGCGCAGGCCGGATGTGAAAGAGGTATCTATAGAAGAAAATGATGACAAATGATTCATATTATTTATACCCGTGTGAAACAGAGTACCGAGGAGGAGAAGGTTTAAATGCACCGAAAAAAGTAGGTGCCGAGATTATTCCCCCCAGGACTGACGATTATTAATGGCATCAATAACGGTTATCCGTCCGCCATATCGTTATCGAACCGACTAGAGCCCATCTATTTCTGCTAATATCGACATCCACTTGATGCATCACAGGTACAATACTGACAGCTTAAGGTATATACGGCTCAAACTTATGTTTTCACTTAGCGAGAGTGGTTCACGACAAGTTATATTTCTAAATATAAAGACTATATTTCAGGCGGGCAGTCGGGTGTATCCGAACCGATTGTAGGTTTTTTCTGACATTTTAGTTATTATTGGTGGGTATCCTAAATGATCCAGAGAGTGCTGTGATTTATTTATCGTAGGGGCTTTAAGCCTGCATGTAGGGCCGTGTCCAGCTGGCATGGATTCCAAGACCTTTTCCGCGGAATGAAATATCTTCAGCCACGTGCAAGTATTATTACGTGAATTAGGTCAGGCATATTACGTCGAAGACTAATGGTAGTAAGAGAGTAAAACCCGTCAACCCGCTTTGTAACACTTTCACAAACCACAAACGTCAGGGCAGCTCCGAGAAATCCTCTCTGCTTTAACCAATTAAGCTCCAGAACACCCTTTACACGGTGCTGTTACAAAAGCACTCCATTGATGAAGCAGCACCGGTCCCTTCGTTAGTGGACCGGTGCAGAACGATGGGCAGAGATACCCCCCATCTCCGGAGATTATCGACAGGCGCGGCTTACCGTCCCAGAAGCGTCAGGGCGGAATTAACTGCGGCAGTGAGGGCCGGCAGTGCGCCGGCCACGGTAACCACGTTGGCCACATCACTCAGCAGATCGGAAATTTTATCCCCGAACACACTTCCCATGTCCTTCCCGATCTCCCTGCGGTAGTTCTCGTTGAGCACGGCTAGTCCGAGCGCTGACTGAACCGCATCCATCACAGGCTCAACGCCGGAAATACTGTAAGCTTCCAGCGCTTCAAGCAGTAGTGTCATCTGTTTCAGCAGCATGAGTTTCATCGCCGGAGGCAGATCAGACAACCGGATTTCTTCTCGCAGCGCAGCGGCTCTCTGCAGAAGTGCGGTTATCTCCTCTGGTTCAATAACGGCATGCTCGCCCCGCTCTTCAAACACAAATGACAACATGGCCAGTTCAGACAGTGTATGCTTATCTATATGGCTATAGAAATTTGACCATAGCCCGTCCAATTGCATGGAGAAGAATGCCTTTTCTGTCTGAAGTTGCCAGTGAGTTGCTTCAAAACGCGGGTTCGGAAAGTTGTCGTCCAGAACCTGGCTGATACGCCCGGGAAGTTCCATGACCCTTGCCAGCCGCCGCATTAGCAGCTGATCGTCAGCGCCTGGAATATCGAGCAGCATTTTCCAGACGTCACGACTGTAGGCACCAGCACTCTGGCCCGCGCCTTTTTTCAGAATATCCAGCAGACGCTGGGCCGGATTGTCTATCTTCAGTTCACTCATCCCACCAGATCCTTTCACTGTTTTCGCTTATCATACCCAGTACTCCAGAATCAGAACTGACATCTGACACCGGCCACGGTGGAATACCTGGCAATCGCCTGTCATTCGGGCCGAACGGAGTGCCGGCCAGCCATTGGAAGGTAAGTACCTTGTGACCTTCTCGTGGGTTCCGATTTTGTAAGTAGCAGGAAAGTATCAATGTTAAAAAAGAATAACTATATTTTTTATTGCATGAAGCATCAGAAGAGATTGAATTAACACTCAGCAAATGGAGCCCCCGGCTCCGTTTGCTTGTCTGGTGACCGTCAGAAGCTGTAGCGCACCCCGGCATTGATGCCGTAACGCTGTTCCACGTCCTCACTGCGGCTGTAACTCACGTTCACTCCGGCGCTCAGCGACTCCGTCAGTCGGGCGTCAATCCCGGCTCCGGCACGGTAGCCTGAACCGTCAACCGTGTTGTTGAACCCTTTGCTTATGCCGTTCAGATGAACATTGTTGTCTTTCACGAACTCATGACCACCCGCAACCATAAGGTGTGGTGTCACCGCAATACCACCGAGTGACGTGCTGAATCCGGCTTCCACTCCCAGCTCACCGCGGGCAGACCAGTAGCGGTCACTCTTGACCTGCATGCCATTATCCAGACTGAAGTTTGCCCCCGAGGCTGTATATCCGTTCATCTGGGCATAAGGCATCACGTACATTTCCTCAGTGAGCTGATAACGGTATCCGGCCTGACCGGTCAGACCAAACAGGTTCTGCTTGTAATCACCCTTAGCCACTGAACCGTCCGAGGATTTAGCGTGCAGTCTGGAGCTGGCGAGGCCTGCACTGGCGGTGGCTTTAAAGAACAGGCCATTGTCCATAGCCAGACGGGCATATCCCTGAATGGCGGTACTGCTCATTGAGCCCCCGGAGCCCTTCTCATCAAAACCGGACAGACGGCTGTCGTCATGCATCACGGCCGCCCCCAGGGTAAGGCGGGCGTTGTTCAGCGGCAGCGTTTTATCCGCACCGATAGCCATCCCGTTAATTTTTTGATTAAAGGTGGAGCTCAGACCCGCTTCTCCCGCCCATTCATTGCCATAGTAGGAGCCCCAGACACCGCCCTCATCCGCTATCAGACGGTCACTCATACGCTCATACACGGCACTGGTCTGGCTGTTCCATGACGCCAGAGGGGCTGCCAGGCTCGACAACGCTGCATTCGCGCTGTTGGACAACACGACCTTGTCATCTTCCGGCTTCACGACCTTGACCTGAGAGTCCTGAATATCGGTGTCAGGCGTCCTTACCCATTCACTCCCTGTGGAATAGTGTCTGATAGGACCTTCCAGATGGCTGCCGTCAAAGCTGACCGTATTGTTATTATGAGGCTTTCCAGCCTCACTTTGGGTATAGCTAAAGTCCACTCCACCAAGAATTTGCGAGTGCGTAAGTTTCACTTTATTACTATCGGCGTCTCTAAACAGAAGGTAACCATTTAGCTTTGTATCATTGACATTGGCGACAGAATTGTTTGCTAACTGGATATAAACATCACCTGTTATATCTGAATTGGTAATATTCACGTCTAATTCATTAGAGCCCGATAGATGTAAGCCGAATGTGCCCATGATAAAACTGCCACCCGTACTAATTTTGCTGTTGTCGATGTTAAGCGTGGTATTTTCACCACGAATCAAGACTCCAGTGGTCTGGTTTTTTGTAACGAGACCGACATTAAGTTCACTGTCCAAGATATTGATGGTCGCGTCATAGGTCGGACTGACAACCACGCCGTTCCCAGCGGTAATGGCTGAACCATTCAGTATATTCAGCGACGAGTTGGTCAGTCTCGTAACGAAGATACCGGCGTTCTTGACCCCGCTGATTGTCGTATTATCAAGTGTGATTAACGAACCCTCTTCAGCCTCCGTGCCAACACTGATCCCTCTTTCGATCCCTCTTTCCCCGCCGGTCAGGCTTGAGTCTGTAAACAACAGATTACTGTTCCACAGTACATCGCTGTGATAGATCCGGCTCATACCGCCAGAACTGCCCAGCTCGCTCCTGTCGATGAGAATATCGCTGTCTCTGACTTCAGAAAGCTTCAGCGCCTCCGTATTACCGCCTGTGATACGCGAGCCATGGACAGAAACATCATTTTTATCGGTCCGGTCAACCAGAATGCCAGGTTGTTTACTACCTGCTTTATTCAGGGTGACATTATCCACGACCAGTGAATTACCTGCCCCCCCCTGGTGACCATTTCAAGGAATCACTGATATTCTCATCGGTAAGGTAAGTATCATTCTGTATCCTAACCACGGCCTGTGCCGGAAGAGTCATTATTGCCAGAGATATCGCTGATGCAATATTCAGCTTGTCTTAATGTTCCATTAAGAATCCTTAAATATAAGTTTATCAATTCTATCCCTGAAAAATACAAAAACTCGATGGCGCTCTGAAATACGTGGGCATCTGCAGACAGGGAGGTAACGATTCGATATTGTAGGGGGGGGAGCCAGTGCCGGCCAGAATGGAACGCTGACTCTAATGTAGGAAAAAGCTGATGCTGCCTGGTCAGGCCGGGTGATATCCCCATCCCCGTGAGGGGCATCCTCGAGTGACTGTGGCACCATACTCTCGGCCGGGGGGGCTAACGGAACCGTAAAATTATTCGCGGGGAAACCGTTCCCGGAGTCATATGCAGAATGACAGAAGGGATGGAGAGAACTCAGATAACAAAGTCATTTACTGACACCGGCATCTGACGGTGTAAAGAACGAAAATTAACAATCATAAAAGTATAAAAGAAGATTAACCCTACAACATCGTGCGCATACACCGCATTACTTCGCATGTAAAATCCGTCAGGATAAAAGCGAATCTTAAAAAGATCACCTTAAAAATCAATGGCTATAGGGTTTCATGTGATTATCAAGCCGACTCTGCAGTGGGTGTATGCGTCATTTTTATACGCGGCGGCGATACCCTGTCGGGAGAATCACAGGTGAGGCAAGTAAAATCATAGCTAGATTGATTTATATCAATACGTTAAAATTATTTAAAGGATGTAAGATTTACATATGCACTCATTCATAAGGCCAAATATGAAAACCGCACTCGTTGTCGACGATCATCCGTCAATTCGCATGGCACTAAAAATAACCTTAGAAAACATCGGCTTTGATAAAGTTGATGAATGCGATAACGGCGCGCAAGCAATAAACCTGATCAAATCAGAGAAATATAACATTGTGGTTCTCGATATTGGCATACCTAATATGGATGGAATGTCTGTGATCAGTGCAGTAAGGAAGGCTGAGATCAACTCAAAAATTCTTGTTTTTACATCGCAGTCGACTGAACTTTATGCAAGCAGGTGCATGATGTCAGGGGCAGCCGGTTTCCTGACCAAAAAGGATGGTATGGATGATGTGGCTGTAGCAATTAAGGCTATTAGCTCCGGTTATACTTTTTTCCCCAATATGAGTTACATTAATCAAGCTGTTATACAAAAATCATCATTATTGACTAACCGGGAGCTGGATGTCCTCAGAAAAATAATGGCAGGGATGAAAAATACTGAAATAGCTGAAAGCATGTGTCTGAGCAGCAAAACTGTCAGCACCTATAAAACCCGGATAATGACTAAAATGGGGGTTTCTTCATTGGTGGATTTAATCGAGGCAGCTAAAAGAGAAAACATCGAATGCTAAAAAGATTAATTTTATTTTTCATATTATTTAGTGTGTCTTTCCGGATAATCGCAAATCCATTGCAATATAATTACCGGGCACTTGATTTATATCCTGACTCAGGACCTGCTAATTTGTATCAAGAAACACTCAAAGCTGGTATTTACAGACCAGACTACCCTCCTTTCGATATTGTCATTAATGGGGAATATTATGATGGCATCAATGCTGACATTATGCGGGCCATTAAAAACAATTCAACGATCAATATCTCAATAAATCAATACAAGAGTTTTGCGGATGCATTAGCCGGATTGAACAATAACAAAATCGATTTCATTGCAACATCAAACCCCTTAACTACGATTAATAAAAATTTATACGAGTTCATACCTGTAATAACCGGTAATAAAATTATTGAGATTATTAACGAAGACAATGTTATCTCCGACCGGGTAGGCCCACATATCGCTACAGTTGACAGATTGTTATCTGATGATTTTTTAAAATCACAATATCCCAACGCCAGAATTACACGATATAGTTCTGTTCTGAACGCGCTTGCTTCAGTAGCTTTAGGGACTAACGACAGATATTTAGGCGACGCCATAAGTGCAGGATATTATTATAATAATAGCATTTTCAATGACTTGCATGTGAACAGGCAGCTTCATTCAGCTGAAAATCATGAAGAGATGTTTTATTATATGATTAGGGCTAATGACGCAAAAACGAAAAATATAATTGAATCAGGTATAGGACGAATAACTCAAAATGATTTATCTGATTATGTCAGGAGATGGGATAAGTCCAGCGATTTTATTACTCCTGGCTCTCCGGCTTTTTTAACGGAAAATGAGATTGAGTGGTTAAAAAAAAGGCATACATTTGACGTTCTGATGCCTAAACACTTAACTCCTTTTTCTGATCTGGAACAAGACAGATTTACAGGTTTAACAAAGGATATCTTAGATGTTATTAGCAGGATGCTAAATATCAAGTTCAAGTTCATCCCAGAGCCCAGCTCATTTGAAGAAAGACCAGAAGTAGATATGATTGGATTTGCCAGTTCCTTTTACAAGAACGATACGCGATATAAATTTACGCGTAGTTATGCGCAGTTCCCGCTCGTACTAATTACTGATGCGAAATACAAATCAAATGCTAAAAATAGAAGTGTAACTGTATCCACTTCCATGAATGTCGATAATCTTGAAGGTTATAATCTTGAGGGATACAAACTAATACATGTAGCATCAGCCAGGGATGCTTATGCTCTCCTGGCTCAAAAAAAGGTTACTGCTGTACTCGATAATTATATATCTGCAAATTATATGATTCATCATGAAAATCTTCCTTTTAAAATAACAAGTGTATTGGATGGTAACTTCGCAAAGCTATCATTCGGTATAGCTGAGCATGACGATATTTTATACAAAATAATAAATAAAACAATAAAAAATATTGCTGAATCTGAGTTCGATGATATTACAAGAAAATGGACCATTCCGCCTGATAAAGTCAGTTTTTATGAGGAAAATAAGACGGCAATTACTTTATCCATTGTTTTGCTTTCTATAATACTGTTTGCGGCAGTTGTATGGGCATATACTCTTAAAAAGACCATTAGTCATTCAAGGAAAATACAGAAAAAGCTCGACAATCAACTGGCCTTAACAAAATCATTAATTAACGGCACGCCTAATCCAATGTATATCAGGGATTGCGATGCTGAACTTATATCTTACAATGAAGCTTACATTAATGAATTAAGAAATTTCAACCTCGAGCGCAATAGTGTTCACAATATTAATTCATTAACTGATAACACCCTTGCAAATAAAACCATTGTAACCTCTTATCGTGAGGACTTTTTCCGAATCCTAAAGAATAAAAGACCAATAACAAAAGACCGGGTACTTAAGTTTTCCGACGGACGGAGCGATGCTGTTATTTATCACTGGATGGTGCCTTACCTGGATGCTGATGATAATATCAATGGGGTCATCGGTGGATGGATTGATATTACAGCAAGGATCCAAATGGAGGAAAAACTTAAAGAGGCTAAAAAGCTGTCTGAACGGGCGAACGCTGCAAAAACCACCTTCCTGGCGACAATGAGTCATGAGATCAGAACTCCCCTTAACGCAATAATAGGAATGTTAGAACTAGGAACTCAGAAGTTACATAAGGGCATTATTGACAGTACTGCGTTTGATGTCGCCTATTCATCATCAATAATGCTTCAGGAACTCATTGGCAATATTCTTGACATTACCATGATCGAGTCAGATAAATTAGTCATACATTCTGAAGAGATGGAGCTAAAACAAGCTGTTGACCAAATTATATCTCTTTTCACTCCTAGCGCTTTTAATAAGAGTATTGGCCTGAAATTAGATTTCCCTTCAAAACTTGATAATTTCATAGTGACGATTGATGAACTCAGATTCAGACAAGTTGTCAGCAACATTATTAGCAATGCAATAAAATTTACTACCGCAGGTGAAGTGAAGGTTACTGTCGAACTGATATCTGCGCAAACTGCCGATACTCATTTATTGAAGATAATTATTCAGGATTCAGGGTGTGGGATACCAGAAAGTGAGCAAAGAAAGTTATTTAAGCCATTTTCTCAGGCTGAACTGCCGGCAGATGCTCGGCAGATGGGATCCGGCCTGGGCCTTGCAATCTCTCGGCGACTTTGTGAAGCAATGAACGGCGAAATTCAGCTTAACAGCACCCCTGGGGTAGGCACCAGAGTAGAAGTTTCCTTTAAAGTCGTCGCGCATGAACGGCAGACAAAAGCCCCTGAAGTGAAAGCCTATGATCCATCGTCCGCTGAGCATCAGAACACGATACTTATCGTCGATGACTTTTATCCAAATATTTTACTGCTAAATAAGCAGTTAACGTACCTGGGATACAAGGTAATCGAATGCAGTGACTCAAGGAACGCCTTTCACATCTGGGAAAAATCAAGGGCAAAAATAGTATTTACAGACTGCAATATGCCGCATGTAACGGGCACGGAACTGACAAAAATGATCCGCGAAATTAGCAGTGATACGATTATTCTGGGTCTGACAGCTGATGCGCGTGATGAACAGAAAGAAATATGCTTAATGGCCGGAATGAATGATTGCATTTTCAAACCAGTATCACTGGAAAAGTTGTCCTTATCTTTAAATCGGTATTTGAAAGCCTGCGGTAGTGAAAAATCGACTCCTTATCAGAATGTTAACAACGGCGAGTCCATTGATCCGACGATAATTTATTCTTGTATTGAACATCTTAACGTGACCATCAGTGATTTACATGATGCTATCGCGATAAAGAGTTTTATACAAATATCTGAACTTGCACATCTTATGAAAGGTGGCCTGTACCTTATCAGGCAAAATAGCCTGGCAGACATATGTACTGAACTTGAAGTCGCAGCAGATCAAGAAAAAATTTCAGAATGTCTGCGGCTTGCCCTTCTGCTGGAGGATGGCGTGAATGAAATTACCTCAGATTAATGGTTTAAAGTATTTATTTAAAATCGTATGAATCGGCAGCGGTTTTGAATAAAGATATCCCTGGAAATAATGCACTCCCTTCCCATGTAGATAATCTGCCTGGGAAGTCTTTTCAATGCCTTCGGCTATAATTTCAATTCCCAGTCGTGTAGCCAGGTCAATGATATTATCAATAATGTGAGCGCTTGCCATTTCGTATTCCATTCCTGTAACATAGCTCTTATCTATTTTAATAAAGTCAAATGAAAATTCTCGGATGTAATCAAGATTGGAGCCCGCTGTGCCAAAATCATCGATGGCAATCTCGACCCCCTGCCCCTTCAGGGATTTGATACATTCCTTAAGCATATCAGAATTATCAAAGCGCTCTCGCTCTGTTAATTCCATGGTCAGATTGACTTTCCTGTCCAGTGTTTTATTAAATTCATAACAGGCTAGTTTCAGTTTTTTTCCCTCACAACATTTTCTACTAATATTAAATGAAACATGAAAGTTCTGCGGGAGTGAATCGTGAACAGTGCGTAACGCCAGAGCGGTTTGCTCCATTAATGATTGTGTAATTTCCATTATAAGACTGGACTCTTCAGCAATATAAATGAAGATATCTGGAGGGATAACTTTATCCTTAGCAACTTTCCAGCGCGCAAGGATCTCTATGCCCCAGAGATGCTCTCCCGTATGATCAAAGATAGGTTGAGCATAGGGGGTTATCTCTCCCTTTTTTACAGCATCCCGAATGAGTCGTGGCGTAATCTTTCCAGAGAGGATTCGTTTAGATAATATAAAACATATTATCAAACTCGTTAAAAGGAAGAGCAATATGACCGGAAGGTAGCTACCTGTGATCAGGTTCCATTTTGCATTAACGGGGTAACCACCAAGAACAGTAATGTCCCATCGCGTACTTGTTTTACTTATTTTAAAAGGGGTTACTACTTTATCGTACACATGTCCCGAGGCATAGAGGTATCGCCCATCAACCAAAAGAGCCAGTTCTAACCCGTCGGTAAAGTTACGAAGCGGGGCTATCATATAGCGGCCGTCAATAACTGCTAACACATTTTCATAACGATAATAAACAACTGGTGTATTTGGCGTGATTACGTTTCCGGCCAGGAGTGTAGCACCAGGTTTGAAATTAGGATATTCATTGTTGAATTCATCAATATTAGTTAAAACTGAGCTACAGTACACTTTATCATTTTTGAGAAGGCTCAGTGATCGAATATAAATCTGACGAGCTGATTCTTTTCGCAGCGTATCCACTACCCTTTCACAGGGTATGCTTTGCGCTTCAGCGACTTTTTTTGTAGCAAGGTATGCAGTACTCAGAATGGCATCATAGTTACTACCCAGTTTTTCAACCGCGTTGCGAGTTTGATTGTCAAGCATGGCACCTGCACTGGCATAAAGAACACTGATGCCAACGACTGTCGGAACTGCTGAAATTAAAGCAATTTTTGCAATGTCGAACAGAGACAAACGTCTATCCAGCTTGTGTACTAACATATGATGTCATTTCCATTAACAACTCAATAATATTCTGTACTTTAGCATGTGCGTGACATCAGTCACCACCTTAGAAACACACTTTCACCACATCCAGGCCAGGCTTCTGGTGGGGACAAAGCTCCGAGTGGTATATTGGTCAGTGATGTGTGATGGTTAAACTGCTTTAGCTTCCCAGCATGGTTTCATACATCTACAATTAAATAGAACATTAGATGAATGGCTACCATACAAAAGAATAAAGATAGAAATAGTATTACTTAATACATAATATTTTGCTAACAACTCAGCTTATTCTGTTTTAATCTTTTCAGCTTGGATACTATTTAATTCCCTGCGGCCTTATTTGCAGCTTTAATACGATCTGCTCTGTGTTTTTTCGTATTTGTCTTTTGCTGACATGATCTCGCCAGCAATGCTTACCCAGTCTCCAGCACTGCTGTCGGAGACGGTTACTACAAAAAATAGCATTATGATGTGTTTCACATTACGTCCTTACTATATGAAATTTTTGTGAAGCGAGGGATCTTTAGTTTTAACAACTATTGATTTCAGGCAGTTGTTATACTGTCTCGCACTTAATAAACCCTGTCTTCTTTGGCTAATTTTCACTTAATCCCGCCAATAACAAGTCTTGTTTTTAAATATGTTTCTTGACGATTTCTTGTACCAATTCTGTCAGCGAACTGCGACAGCCATCCGTAAACCGTTTTTTTATCCCGAGAATATTTTCTGGACTCGAAGGATGGGGAACGCCCATTAATTACTATATGCATAACGGGGTAATCACGTGCCTTAAGTGCTGTGGTGATATGTAAACCGGGGATACTATTATAATCTCTTAACCACTGCAAAATCGCGGTGTATATTTCTAAAACGCTACTCTCTTTTTCAATAAAAAGGGCTCGCTCATAATTTTTTGTTCCGGTAAGCATCCTTATACAGGATCCACTGCAAAAGACTATGCTATGGCATTCCTGCGCCCTCTTCTCTTTCAGACATTTTTTGTATACTTCCGGTAGCGTCATTCCAGAAAAAACATGTATTCTTAGACTTCTTGGAATAAATTGCAGTTGGGTTTTAAGTAATATGTCCTTTATAATCGGTTCCAAATAATTACAAAAGAAATTATCTGTTCCTGAAATGGTGATTATTGTTTTCTCAGTATTCAAGATGTTCTCTTGCCAGTGAATTTCACGCATCATTGTTCCTTAATATACTCCACTTATTGTACTTCCAAGGTTATAACTATAATTGATTCTCAGATTTTATTCTGGGTTATAAGATAAAAATATTTTACTTCGTTGCGGACTCTCGGCTCCGTTTGTTTAACTGGTTACCATAACCATTATGGATTATTCCCTTATTTTCACTTTCTGGTGCAACCACTGATTCTTTAGCGGAAGTAGGTGGGGTATTATTTCTGTCAATCGCAACTGCGTTGCAAACCTCTTTCGTACAGGTTCCAAACTGTTTGATAGAATTTAAAAAGCGGTATTGTTCACTTGCCAAAGACATAACTGGTGTAATAATGCCTACACAAAGTAGTGCTACTGATATTTTTTTTATTCAGCGATGAAACAACCCTGTTAATTACACAGGTGTAATTTTCTTGAGTAAAACGAATTGTTCGCATTAATAAAATCCGGATGCATTGATTATAATATAAATTGATATTAACAATATTTGAGCAGACATCTGCTCCGAGTTCTTCATCAGACTGAGAATACTGAATAAGTTTAATGCCTATATATAACTGATGTGAGGATAATTATAACTTACTAAAAATTGCGAGTACATCAGACCACGCTGATCCTAGTGTAGGAAAACGCTGACACCACTTTTTTTGTAACTCATCGATTTATTTTATTGATATTTTTTAGTAAAAAGCCTAATTCTATACCTGCTGAATAAAGCATGATTGCATTTCAAGAAACTTGAGTCCGCTCATTCAGGCAGTTTGACATGAACAGATGGATGAACCGTGCCATATTAGCTGGCATATACTTCGGTTCGTATTATGTGTCTGCATCACAGCATCAGGGCTCACACTCCGTTAGGATATATCACAACCCAGAAATACCGTTAAAGGACAGACAAATGGACTTTGAAATACGCCACTGTAATAACATCAATCGGGCCCGTATAACCCTGACGGAGGGCAGGCTTAATATTAAGTTTGCGCCTAACGGAACCGGAAAAAGCACAATATCACGGGCCATAAGCTGTGCGGCCAGGGAGGACTCTGAGGGGCTGAAAGCGCTGCTGCCCTTCCGGCTCCGGGCCGAAAATCCTGACAATGCAGCCCCAACCGTTACGGGGGCAGACGGCATTGCTGAGGTCATGTGCTTTAACGAGGAGTATGTCGGTCAGTTTACGTTCCAGCCGGATGAGCTAATCAGTAACAGTTTTAATATTCTCATCCGTAATGAAGCTTACGCAGAAAGAGAACGTGAAATAGAAGCCATGACCCTTACTATCCGGTCGGTTTTTACAGATCACGCAGAACTGAACTCACTGATTGACCATCTTCAGGAACTCAGTAGCGCCTTCAGATTAACCAGTTCCGGAATTTCACGCTCTTCAACTGGAATGAAAGGCCTTTCAGGCGGAAATAAAATCCAGCATATTCCGGCCGGACTGGAAAACTATCAGCCTTTTATCCGTAGTGAACACCGCGTTGAATGGATTGACTGGCAGACGAAGGGACTGGATTTTTCACCCCTTTCAGAAGGTTGCTGTCCCTTCTGTACCGGGGATATCAGGAAGAATGAAGCACAAATCCGTCAGGTCAGTGAGGAATACGATAAAGGCGTTATTAAAAACCTGGTTGTTATTGTCAGATTGCTGGAAAATCTTGGTAATTACGTTAGTGAAGACGCCAGAAACCGGCTTCAGGGAATCACCATGCTTCAGAACGGACCTGAGGCCGAACATATCGAGTATCTGGTTGCCCTGAAACGCCAGACCGACACGCTCACAGAGAAACTCATTGCCCTCAGGAACCTGAATGTATTCAGCCTACAGGAGCAACAAAATGTCCGGGATATCCTGTCCGCAAGTCTGATTGATATGCAGTTCTTCCCCGAGTTGCAGTCAGAACTGACGGAGGGGATCACCGACAGGCTGAACACCGCTCTTCAGGAGCTCATCAGCAATGCGGGCCGCCTTCAGGGACAAATTAATCGGCACCGTGATGGTATGCTGCGTCTGATTGCACAGCACAAAACCAACATCAACAATTTCCTCACCTATGCCGGCTATAAATACAGGGTGGATATTGCCGGTGAGGGCGAACAGAGAAAACTCAGGTTACGGCACATGGATTTTGACGGGTACGTCAGCGGTGGCAGCCAGCATCTCAGCTACGGAGAACGGAACGCCTTTGCGATTGTGTTGTTTATGTATGAATGCCTGTCCAAAAATCCGGGACTGATTATCCTTGACGATCCCATCTCCTCTTTCGACAAAAACAAGAAGTTCGCCATTCTTGAAATGCTGTTCAGGCGGCCCAGCAGTGAATGCCTTAAGAACCGGACCGTACTCATGCTGACGCATGACGTGGAGCCTGTGATTGACACGCTCAAGTCGGTCAGAAAGCTGTTCAATAATCTGGTGACCGCCTCCTGCCTGCGTCTGACAGCCGGAGTCATAGAGGAATTACCTGTTAACGACAGCGATATCATGACGTTCATGCAGATCTGCAAATCCATCACTGCGTCAGCAGACTGTGAGGAGATCATTAAGCTCATCTATCTTCGTCGCTACTTTGAAATCGTTGATGACCGTGGCGATGCTTATCAGCTCTTGTCCAATCTGTTCCATCGTCGTGTGGTTCCACTGGATCATCGCGAGCCTGCTGCTGCGGGCACTGGCTACCCCGAAATGGCGCCGGAGAAAATTCAGCAGGCCCGGCGGGATATCAGGGAGTATGTGGACAGTTTTGATTACCCGCGACTTCAGGCACTCGTCAGCAGTCCGGATGAAATAAAAAACCTGTACCGTCGCTGCCGTAACGGCTATGAAAAACTGCAGGTATTCCGTTTACTGGAGCTGGATCAGGACCATCCGGTGATACGAAAATTCGTTAACGAAACGTACCACATTGAAAATGAGTTCATCTGTCAGCTGGATCCGTCCAGGTTCGATCTCATCCCGGAGTACGTTATTGTGGAATGTGACAAGCTCATCGCCCTGCCACCGGCTGCAAACCAGAGCTCGGTTGCCCGTACCGCCTGATCCACTGTTCTTCCCGCCATAAATTACGGTAGAGAGGCCTTCGTTCCCTGAAAGTCTGATCTTTTTAAAGATACACTGCAGTCCAGGACAGCTTGCTGTAGATATCCGCTAAAACAGCCCGTATACGGGCTGTTTCCTGCCGTCCTTACCTCCTGACTTCGAAAAGTTTTCCGATACTTGGACGGCCAGAAAAAATTGCGTCGTGAATTTTAATCATTTGCTGAAATTGTTCGTTCACCACCCTGAATCTTTCCCAGGCCTCACTTAACAATGGCACATATAACTCCCGGGTCAGCTCGCCTTTTACATGCAATGCTGAGTCAGTTGACGGAAATTTTTTAGAGAGTTCATGCGTATCTTTCAGAGTCTGCAGTATTGATGCTGCCGCATCCGATGCATGCATATAGGCACTGTCCAGCGCCAGAAAGCGATCCTCATATACGCGGGTTACCTGGAGACCATAGGTGCCCAGGCGAAGTCGTATTTGAGCCATCTTGTCGCGCCTTGTTTTGTGCAGCAGGACAGCATGCTCAAGCGCCTTTATCAGTTCACTGGCTGAAACCTCTGACACCCCGGTAAGACTTACTCTGTCGACCTGATGCCGGATGTAGCGGACAGGCAGGGTAACGTCAGTCAGTACACTGTTTTGCATACCGAGCCAGATATAATGATCGTTGACCAGCTCAATGGCCAGCTTATAGCCTTCCTGGGTTGTCAGCTGCGGCAGCCAGCTGCGGGCCACCTTAAAAGCCAGAATCGCCGTGACCGCCATACTTGCATTGGCTACGGAGGATATCCAGTCAGCGGCGCTGCCGGTATTCTTAACCTGATAAAATAATATGAAAACCAACACGGACAGACAGGCTATTCCGCCACCCGCCGTACCAGCTATCAGGTAGCCGGTAAAAATCTTTATACCCGGCAGATATGAAAACCAGGACTTCACTGTCCGGTTTCCGTTAACGATACCTGAACCACAAAATCCCCCTTCCCGTCCGGCGTAAAACTGACCCGATCATCGTAGTGGCGCGCCAGTGTCTGTTCATGCTGGCTCAGAGAGGCATACTGGCGGCCATGCAGGGTCGGGAGTTCTGCACGATAAGCCGCATCCTGCTGTCTTTCCCGTAAGACAGCAGCCCGTCGTTCTTCATCAGTGCTCCCGAAGTCATCCTCCTCAAACAACACGTCGCTGGTACCGAACATCGGAAGCTGCAGCTTACGCCTCAGCCGGTCGCGCAGGGCCGTCCGGCAGCTTTCAGACGGATACTGCTGCCAGGTTGCGGAGTGTTCTGCCGCCAGAAGTTCAAATCTCTCGGCCGAGATGCATTCCTCCGGCCACCAGGCCACAACTTCCGTCCAGGTCTGCGCCGCCAGCCGTTCCCAGACGCTGTCCTTTACGGACAGCGTCGCCAGGATATCGTCGTCAGCAATATTATGAATACCTTTCTGGATCGCCAGCCTCAGAACCTCCACCTCTTTCACGGGTTGCTGGGTCAGGGTCACGCAGCGGACGTAGAGATCGTCCAGCTGTGCGGCAGTGGCATCATCGATATGTTTAGTTGGCATAGCGTCTCCTGATATAAAAATGAATACAGGCTTATAAAAGTGATAAACCATTATTGCAAACTCAGCAACCTAATAACTGTGAAACTGTGAAACTGTGAAACTGTGAAACTGTGAAACTGATTTACAACATACCTGAAAATATTTTATTGGCAAGACGGTGTGAGTGACAAATGCACCTTGTTTCTTTCTTTTCACTTAAGATCCGAAAAATACCAGTTCCGGATCTTAGCCTCAGGCTTCGAAATTTTTTGTGAAACGAACCGGTTTTGCGTCCTATACTTCAGGCGTGACGGGGAACTGGTGGAATATCGGACACGCGGTGACGTCGCTGTTCTCACGAGGGAAATAGCCGATTTGCTTCTTCCCGCACCGTGGTATACTTCCGGAAAGTTTTTATAGGCCAGAAAATCGGATCTTACCGAAACGGCCTTCCGATAATTTAATGCCGTGTCTATATGTCTGCTTATTATCAGTAAGATGATATTAACAGCAGGAAATATAAGCCGGAGAATATTCAGAAAGGTGACTGACACGAAATTATGCGCAGTCAGATCTTCTGCACACAGTAATGACTCTGAGTGAATATTTTATGTGTGAACGATGTACTGCTGCTCGAAATGGTTACAGGACACTACTCGAAATAAGAAAGACCCTTGAAATCCCAAACAACACTCCATTATGGATTCGGGATTTAGGATACCCGGATAATCCACGTTATCTCGTGAATGTGTATGGAGCTATTATTTCGATGCAGGAACCCGACTGTGAAGTCTGGTTCCTGCGGCTACCTTGTGATGGTGCGGACGTTAAGGATGGATGTCCACCTGATAACGGAGAATTTGATAAAAAGCTGGTTGATGAAGGTGACACAATGCTTTTTGATATACGTCCTGACATCTGGACGTACTTCTATGGAAAGAGCTAACAACATCTCAGGCGGGATTTCTCACCGATTTAAAGAAGTAAAAAAATGGGAATGTTTCACACGGTCACTTTTCGCTACCGTCTGCTGGACGGGGTAACGGGTACTGAATTCCAGACTAAGGATCTCGACTGCCAATATGAATCTTACGAGATTTTTGCTGAAGGCCGTCTGCTTCGCTGGACGGAAGACGGTACGCGAACCGATACCTGTTTTGACGGAATGCTGACTCTCAGCGCCGGTGATGGTTATCACCTGTATTTTGAACATGGGACACTGGCGTGGATTGATATTTATTCACTGGGTAACACCCGTTTTCCCTTTGATCCCGCGAATGCTCTCCCGGAGCTGTACTTAAGAGATTTACAGTAAAGAGATTATATACGGTGGATATACCGAAATTTGATGAATCCAATAATGCCTGGCTGTTGACCCTGCCTGAAAGCCGTATAGGTGGTCGGTACCAGCAAGCCTGCAGGGTGGTCGTCATCAGAACCCTTAAGGAAACCTACTCTCCAGCAAGTGGCAGTCTTGACATGAAAAGAAAGCTGGCTGGTCGCACATGTACCCTTTCCCTTTACTGGAACGGGGGAGGCTGGCATCAGGAGCCTGAATACAAAGCGGAGTTTATAGTTAATATCTGGGATGGCACGACCGAACTGGACCTCACGAATTCGGATTTTATGCTTGACTACAATTTACGGGGACGCGGACTTGGGTCCTGGATCATGCTTCAACTGATTTCCTGGGCAAAGACTCTTCCGGCTGATACCTCCGTGAAACGTATCCGGACATCCCCTGTCGATGAAGATGATAAGGAAAATATGCTTCGTCGGGATCATTTCTGGAACGGTATCGGATTCAGATTCGAGCCAGGCGGAAGGCTCTCCCTCCCCTTAACCGTAGGTGAACTTCAGTACCCTAAAGGTCTCCATTGTCCCCTTATCGCTGTGCCTTTGCATAAGGGCGTTGATGAATTGCATCGACTGTGCGAGAGCCAGAAGCATGAGATTGAAAACCTGAAATCGAATCAGTCATATCAGGCAGGGCAAATCCGGTATCTGACAGAACACCAGTGGGACGTTTTACTGATAAAATCCATATCCTTCATCATTTTCTCCCCCATTTATATTCCCTGCTGGCTCTATCGCAAGCTGAAACTAAGCCGTGAGACAACCCATGAAAAATGATCTGCCCGAGAGTCTTAAAACTCAGCACCCCGAGGAACAATGCCTGTCCACGAAGGACAACAAACAATGATGCCGACAGTATCAGACCGAGGCGTTTCGTTTTCTGCCGTGCAGCTGCCAGTGGCCATCGACTACCCTGCCGCACTGGCACTGCGCCAGATGGCTCTCGTTCAGGATGAACTGCCGAAATACCTGCTGGCACCGGAAGTGAGTGCCCTGCTCCACTATGTTCCCGATCTTCACCGCAAGATGCTGCTGGCAACCCTCTGGAACACCGGCGCGCGTATTAACGAGGCGCTGGCACTGACCCGGAGTGATTTTTCTCTGGCGCCGCCCTACCCTTTCGTGCAGCTGGCCACACTCAAACAACGGACCGAGAAAGCCGCCAGAACGGCCGGCCGTGCGCCCGCCGGCATTCAGGCTCACCGGTTGGTACCGCTTTCTGATGCGAACTATGTCGGTCAGCTGGAGATGATGGTGGCCACGCTGAAAATACCTCTTGAACGACGTAACAAGCGCACCGGCAGAACCGAAAAGGCGCGCATCTGGGAGATCACCGACCGGACCGTCCGAACCTGGCTCAGCGAAGCGGTTGAGGCCGCGGCGGCCGACGGGGTGACATTCTCGCTCCCGGTGACCCCGCACACCTTCCGGCACTCCTACGCGATGCATATGCTGTATGCGGGCATACCGCTGAAGGTGCTGCAGAGCCTGATGGGGCATAAGTCGGTCAGCTCGACGGAAGTGTATACGAAGGTGTTTGCGCTAGATGTAGCTGCCCGTCACCGGGTGCAGTTCCAGATGTCGGGGGCTGAGGCGGTGGCTATGCTCAAAGGTGTTGGTTAAAGAGCATCTAAAGTGGTTATAAGTCAATATTCCCGAATATGGCAAGATGAGGATTTGTTGTGGATTTGTCTGGCAAACCCATACAGTCATTTACAGATGAGGTTGGTTAATTTATCGCAGTTTGTTTAGACGTCACAGAATGCCTAACGCACTACGTTTGTTCAAATACGAAAGCTTCACAGCAAGCTGCTCATCTTTCGCATTTATGTTTTGTAAATCGAATGACGTGAAAACTTGACGAGATGATAGTTGATCAGATTATTAGTCGTAGTAGTGGGAAAGTGATCATCCGGTTGCTAAACGTAGAACATCCAATAACGTTATGAATTAAGTTCATTTACTGCTCTGAGTTATCCACATATACATTTGATAGATCCAATATGTAAGATCCAGAATAGATCCTATTCGGATCCAAACAGAACCATATAGAACCAAATAGATCCCCGATCGCTGTAAGCCGCGCCACGTCTGGCTTAGATGAGGGTTAAGGGGAGCTGTAGCGGGATAAAAGGGAGTTAAAGCGGGACAAAAGGGAGTTGTAGTGGGACAAAAGGTAGCTGCTGGGGGCATAAAGTGATTTGCAGCGGGAAGAAAGGGAGGTACAGTGGGAAACATAGGGAGCTATAGCGGGAAAAACCTCTTTGCTATAGGATCATTTCTTCACAAGGTGGATAACTTGGAAAACCCTAATAAAAACACATACTTCTTTCCTGATGCCATCCCTGATTCTGAAGAGGGACAAGGAAAGTCATTAACAGTAACGAGTAATTCTAGTGTTCAGCCAGCTGCGCTAATGCGCCTGGGGATCTTCGTTCCTGCGAACAAAAGCGGTGATGCAGGTGATGCCATCGATGCCAGCGAAATACTGTCTTCTCTTGAGCTATCGAAGTCGGAAGGCTACACGAAAATCATGATTACTGGGCCCAGGCTCAATTTGTCTACCGATTTGAAGGTTTGGATGGGGATTATCCATGCTTTTTCAAAGTATGGCCTTGCCAGCAATGCTATCACGCTTTCATTTCATGAATTTGCAAACCTCTGCCAGATCCCTTCTAAGCGATTAGACTCCAGGCTTCGTGCCAACATCCGTGACTCACTTACTCGTATACGCGGTAAGACTATAACCCTTAGTACCATTGGTTCTAGAGGAGCCTATGTCACTGGGTTACTTAAAACCGGGCGCTTTAATGCAGATGAGGACACCATCGAACTGGAAGCTGACAGTAAATTATGGGAGCTGTACCGGGCAGATTATCTGACCCTTTTACGTAAAAAGCCCCTTAATGCATTACCGCGACAAGAAGCAGCACAGGCGTTGTACACGTATTTAGCAAGTCTGCCGGAGAGACCTGCTGATATTTCATTTACGAGATTGCGTGCCCGACTGATGCTTACTAACCGTATCAGCGACCAGAACAAGGTAATTCGTGCCGCTCTGGAGAAGCTGAAAGGTATAGGGTATCTAGATTATCTCCTTAAAAAAGAAGGGCGTGAGACGATGGTGCGCGTCTTGAGCCGTAATCCGGCTCTGAAACCAGGTGATTTGTAGCGGGCAAAAGTGACCTGTGGTGGGAAGCGGCGTTTTTCGAAAGGGAGCTGAAACGGGAAATAGCTCTCGTGCATGCGCTTTCTATACTATGTGACCTGTGGCGGGATGATTTACCTGTTGTAGGGTTGTCGATTCTACAACTCAACTCTCCTCTTTCCCGCTACAACTCCCGATCGGTCGCAGTTCAGTTCACTTTTTAGACTCCATCGGCGGCCCTTTCCCAATCCATTTACATGAATCCCGTAGCAGCTCCCTTTTACTACGGTTTGTTCACAACTTCTTTAATCACTACCATATACCTTCCCTCTATAGCTCCCTTTTCTGCTTTAATCCGAACTTTCTCCCTCCTTAGCTCCCTTTTTCTGTTCTCCTCCTTATGCTTTGGTGCGCAGATTCCCTCTATAGCTCCCTTTTGAATTGCATCCCCTTCCCGCTTCAACTCCCTTCTCATTGCATATAAGTTACCACGCAATTCTTTCCCATCCCTGAAGTTCCTATACTTACGATGAATCATTATTTTAATCATCACTTACAGCTCGCATGAGTCCATCCGTAACCTTTCGTTTTTTGAGCAACTTTGCAAATTTTGATTCAGTTTGCATGTTTAGTGTTGCTTTGCGAGTTTTTCCAAGATTTAATATAATGATGCAAAGTTAATGATAAGGAATTTACAATGGGATTAATGGATACTCTTGATCAATGCATAGCAGCCGGTCATGAAATGACAAAAGCTATTGCTATTGCTCAGTTTAATGATGACAGCCCAGAGGCAAGGAAAATCACGCGTCGTTGGCGTGTTGGTGAGGCGGCTGATCTTATCGGTGTTTCATCACAGGCTATTCGAGATGCAGAAAAAGCGGGTCGCCTCCCCCATCCAGATATGGAGATGCGTGGACGTGTAGAACAGCGAGTGGGTTATACAATTGAACAGATTAACCACATGCGTGATGTTTTTGGTACTCGACTTCGCAGGCCAAATGAGAGTGTGCCACCTGTCATTGGTGTAGCGGCGCATAAAGGCGGAGTTTATAAAACTTCTGTATCAGTTCACCTGGCTCAAGATCTCGCTTTGAAAGGGCTGAGAGTACTTCTTATTGAAGGTAACGATCCACAAGGAACTGCATCTATGTACCATGGATGGGTTCCTGATTTACACATCCATGCAGAAGATACCCTACTCCCTTTCTATCTGGGCGAACGTGATGATGCGTCATACGCAATAAAGCCAACATGTTGGCCGGGGCTCGATATTATTCCGTCCTGTCTGGCGCTGCACCGTATCGAAACAGAACTTATGAGTCATTATGACGAAGGCAAATTGCCTACAGAACCTCATATGATGCTTCGTCTCGCAATCGAAACCGTTGCCCAGGATTACGATGTTATTGTAATTGATAGCGCACCGAACCTTGGCATCGGAACGATTAACGTGGTGTGTGCGGCTGATGTTTTGATCGTCCCTACCCCTGCGGAACTCTTTGATTACACTTCAGCACTGCAATTTTTTGACATGCTACGCGACCTTTTGAAGAACGTCGACTTACAAGGTTTTGAGCCTGATGTCAGAATCCTTCTTACAAAATACAGTAATAATAATGGATCACAGTCTCCATGGATGGAAGAACAGATTCGAGATGCCTGGGGAAGTATGGTTCTCAAAAATGTTGTTCGCGAGACAGACGAGGTTGGGAAAGGTCAAATACGGATGCGTACTGTTTTCGAGCAAGCTATCGATCAGCGCTCTTCAACTGGAGCATGGCGCAATGCGCTCTCGATTTGGGAACCTGTTTGTAACGAGATCTTTGATCGGTTGATCAAACCGCGTTGGGAGATTCGATAATGAAACGTGCACCAATTATCCCTAAATCTTCTCCAGTACAGGCAACAGCAGCTCCAACCGCTGCGCCAGCTGCACCTATGGTTGACTCACTTATTGCAAGGGTCGGTGCTATGGCAAAGGGCAACACCATCACCCTTCCTGTATGTGGTCGCGAGGTTAAATTTACCCTCGAGACCATCCCAGGCAATCAGGTTGAAAAGTCGACTTCTGTCTGGATTGGGAATGAACGTGATCAAGAATTTCTTACAGAGGAATCACTTGATGACCTTATCCCTTCATTCTTGCTTACTGGCCAGCAAAACCCAGCATTCGGCAGAAAAGTAGCTGATTATATTGAAGTCGCTGATGGAAGTCGTCGTCGTATGACGGCCATACTTACATCAAGTGAATATCGTATTCTCGTGGGAGACCTTGACGACGAGCAAATGGACTCGTTGTGCAAGTTAGGCAACGATTATCGTCCTACGAGCGCATATGAAAGAGGCAAGCGTTACGCCTTCCGTTTAGAAAATGAATTTAAAGGAAATATTTCTGCTTTGGCTGATGCAGAGCATATATCGAGGAAGATTATTACAAGATGCATCTGCACATCTAAATTACCTCGTGAATTGATTGCCCTCTTCTCTCATCCTGGCGAGCTATCTGCTCGAGCCGGGGATAATTTAAGTCGCCTTTTTAGCGACAATGAAGCTGCTCTCCTTAGTAAAATTCATGAATTATCAGAGAAGCGTCTAAGTGGGATTGTATTTGAAACTGACGAGATCATTCAGTCATTAACGGATGTTCTCAAAGCTTCTAAAACTGCTTCCTCTTCTACCGTTCCCGTTAAACGCGAATTTGTTCCGGGTGCAATGGCTCAATATAAAGGTAATAAAGTTGTATTTAGCCTGGACCGTTCTAAGATCCCTGAGCATTACATTGAAAGAATGGAAGAAATTTTAGAACAGTTAGAAAAATCAGAAATCCGCTAACTCTAATTTCTACTTAATTTTCTCCCATCAGATTGGGACCGTGGCCCCACCACTGAACTGGGACCGTGGTCCCAACCACTCAACTGGGACCGTGGTCCCAACCACTGAACTGGGACCGTGGTCCCAACCACTGAACTGGGACCGTGGTCCCAACCACTCAAC
>Ga0207655_1001117_pt1 | contig 26221 bp, 22 predicted proteins | sample KBSM44metaG_FD_184398 | JGI IMG/M metagenome (GOLD analysis project Ga0207655, IMG submission 184398) | Miscanthus rhizosphere microbial communities from Kellogg Biological Station, Michigan, USA - KBS M4-4 metaG (SPAdes) (version 2) | ecosystem: Host-associated > Plants > Roots > Rhizosphere >... | reverse complement strand
TCATCACCATGGCGAAAAGCTTGGGCGGCGGCTTCCCTATTTCAGGTGTTGTTGGCCGTGCAGAAGTGATGGATGCACCAAACCCAGGTGGACTAGGCGGTACTTACGCAGGTAGCCCGATTGCGGTTGCTGCTGCACACGCGGTAATTGATGTGATTGAAGAAGAAAACTTATGCGACCGCGCAAATGAATTAGGTGCAGAGTTGGTTGTTGCACTTAAAGATATTCAACAAGCAACAGGCGACATCGTAACTGATATTCGTGCTTTAGGTTCAATGGTTGCAGTAGAACTTGAAACGGCTGAACAAGCAAAAGTTGTACAAAACTATGCAATGGAAAACGGGTTGTTACTTCTTACTTGTGGTAAATACGGTAATGTAATTCGTTTCTTATATCCATTAACCATTCCTGCTGAGCAATTCCATCAAGGTCTTGATATCTTGAAACAAGGTTTTGCGACTCTAAAAGCAGGTAGTGCAAAAGCAATGGAGCAATCTGCATGATTCAAAATAATTTGCAGTATTTATTAAAACATCCTGATATTTCATTAGAAGCACCTGCTTCAAATGATTATATCGAGGTAAATGATGCTGCTACAGGTGAAACTTTGGCATGGGTTAAAACCTATGACCGTGCAGGAGTTGAAGCCGCAATTAACCGTTCAGCAAAAGCGCAGGCTGCTTGGAAAAAGCAAACTGCCTTGGCCCGTGCTGATGTGTTATTGGCATGGTACAACCTCATGCTTGAGCACAAAGAAAATCTGGCTCAAATCTTAACAGCTGAGCAAGGTAAACCATTGGCAGAAGGACGTGGTGAAATTGGTTATGCAGCATCATTCATCCGTTGGTTTGCCGAGCAAGCCCGCCGTGTTGATGGTGAAGTCTTAACACCTACGTTGCCAAACCAACGTCTGCTCGTGATTAAACAAGCGATTGGTGTTACTGCTGCCATTACGCCGTGGAACTTCCCGGCTGCCATGATTACGCGTAAAGCAGGTCCAGCGATTGCTGCGGGTTGTTCAATGTTGGTTAAGCCAGCAGAGCAAACACCGTTAACTGCTTATGCACTTGAAGTCTTGGCGTTACAGGCAGGCTTACCAGCTGATGTTTTAATTAACATTAGTGGTGATGCGGTTGAAGTTGGTAAAACCCTATGCGAAAGCGATATTGTTCGTAAGTTAAGCTTCACAGGTTCAACCCAAGTTGGCCGTATCTTGATGCAACAATGTGCGCCAACTATTAAAAAGCTTTCACTTGAACTCGGTGGTAATGCACCAGTTGTGGTATTTGACGATGCCAATCTTGAACAAGCTGTTCAGGGCATTATGGCAAGTAAATATCGTAACAGCGGTCAGACTTGTGTTTGTGCTAACCGTATTTATGTTCAAGACGGTATTTACGATGCGCTGGCAGACCGTTTGGTTGAAGCTGTGTCTAAGCTGAAAGTTGGTGACGGACGTCAGGAAGGTTCAACTCAAGGGCCTTTAATTGATGAAGATGCGATTGCAAAAGTTCAGTCTCATATTGCAGATGCAACTGAGAAAGGCGCGACAATTCGTATTGGTGGTCAGCGTTCAGCACTGGGTGGGACATTCTTTGAACCAACTGTGTTAACTGGCGTAACGCAAGACATGAAAGTGTCTAAAGAAGAAACTTTTGGTCCACTTGCACCACTATTCCGCTTTAAAACTGAAGATGAAGCAGTGGCAATGGCGAACGATACCGAGTTTGGTTTAGCTGCTTATTTATTTACTCAAAGCACAGCTCGTCAATGGCGAGTGGGTGAAGCACTTGAGTACGGTATGGTCGGCATTAACACGGGCGCGATTTCAAATGAAGTTGCTCCGTTTGGTGGCGTAAAACAGTCAGGTCTAGGCCGTGAAGGTTCAAAATTCGGCATCGAAGAATATGTCGAAATGAAATACCTCTGCGTAGACTTATCTGAGTAAGGAGCAAAGCGAGTTCGTTTTGTTCTGAACGAAAACATGCAGTTATGCTGTATGTGATGTTTCACAAAAACCGGTCATGCCCATTCATGACCGGTTTTTTTATTTAAGTTGGCAGATATCCTTCATGGCTTTCGGGTAAACGTCTGAGTTCTTCAATCAGTGTTTCAATGAGTTTTTCGACCACCAGACGTTGGCCTTTTCTAGACACATAGACCAGTTGAAGCATGCCAATATTTGACTTCCAGTCAGGAAGAATATGAATAAGTGTGCCTTTACGAATTTCCGATTCAACAGTTAAAAAAGGAAGGTCGGCAATGCCTAATCCGTCCATCACTGCATAGTAGACCCCTGCTAAGTCATTACTTTTGATTCGTGGTTGATAAGGCACATCAACTGATTCACCGTTACGAATATTGCATAAATGCCAAATAGGGTTTTGTTTTTGAGTACCTAAGCTGATACTTGGAAAGTCTTGTAATTCGGAATAATGCTCAATAGTACGGCCTTGCAGTAATTCAGGCGAAGCCACCAGACAGTGATCTGTTTTAATCACATCACGAACAATTAAATTTGAATCTTCATTCGGTTCAAAATTGGTCCGAATCGCGAGATCGATATCATCATGCAAGATATCGACTCGACGGCTGGTTAGCTCAAGAGATATTTCAACTTTTGGATAGGTTTTTAAAAACTGATTTAAAATTTTTCTAATTTGAAAATGCATCATTAAAGGTGGGCAGCTTACTTTGACTAACCCTTGAGGTTCACTTTTTTGCTTTAACAAAACGTTTTCTGCACATTCAACTTGAGCAATGACTTTGCAGCATTCTTCATAGAACTCTTGGCCTAAATCGGTCACTTTAAAATGTCGGGTTGTTCTTTGAATGAGGCTAACGTTAAATTTATTTTCAAGGTCAATAATACGTCGGCTGAGCTTAGATTTACTAATATTTTCGGCTTCACTGGCCGCACTAAAGCCGCCGTGTTTTACGACTAAATAGAAATAATAAAAATCATCAAAAGAACTTATCAATGTCAGATCAATCCATTTAAATTTAAGATTAGAGCGCTTAAGCACTCTAATCTTGGCAATAGAATTTATTTTTGCGATGTATTAAAGCTATAGCTGGTCATTAGGTTACGGTAATCAGGAATATGATTTGAGAAGAGTGCACCAAGACCTTCTACATCATTACGCCAGTCACGGTGTAACTCACATGCCATACCGAACCAAGTCATCAGCTGAGCGCCTGCTTTTGACATACGGTCCCAAGCAGCATCACGCGTTAATTCATTGAAAGTACCAGAAGCATCGGTAATCACAAACACTTCAAAGCCTTCAGCGAGTGCAGATAAAGCTGGGAATGCCACACAAACCTCAGTGACCACACCGGCAATAATCAGTTGTTTTTTACCTGTCGCTTTAACCGCTTTTACAAAATCTTCATTGTCCCATGCATTGATTTGACCAGGACGTGGAATAAATGGCGCATCTGGAAAAAGTTCTTTTAATTCTGGAACTAAAGGACCGTTTGGACCGTTTTCAAAACTCGTGGTAAGAATAGTCGGTAAATTAAAATATTTCGCAGCATCTGCAAGTGCTAATACATTATTTTTAAATTTGTCTGGATCGATATCTCGAACTAAAGAAAGTAAACCTGCTTGGTGGTCAACTAAAAGAACCGCAGCATTATCCTTGTCTAAACGTACGTAATCTTGAGCCATTTTTTATGTCCTCGTGTTATCAAAATAAATAATCAAAAATTATTAAGTAGGTCATCAGTGCCTAAAATTATGCTAGATGAGTTTGTTGTCGTGATTAAGTCTAAAAAATAGGATTAAGAATTTTAAAAATAGGACGATCTTAAAAAGAGTACCTCAAACTTTATGATTGTCTCATAGATGAAATAATGTGTTGCTAATCCTGATCTATAAACTGCAATTATTGAGGCGTAAAATCAATCTCAGTTCAAGAAAATCCTACATATATAGGAGAGATCAGATGAAGAAATTTCTTGGTGCATATCAAAATAACCACATGCATTGGGTGGGTGATGGTTTCCCTGTATATAACCTATTCTCTTATGACCGTTTAGGCCAAACCTTAAGCCCATTTTTGCTACTCGATTATGCAGCGCCTTATACCTTCTCGCCAACGACTGAACAGCAAGGTGTAGGCTCGCATCCACACCGTGGCTTTGAAACAGTGACTATCGCCTATCAAGGTGAAGTGACTCATAAAGACTCAAGTGGCGGCGGCGGAACCATTAAAACTGGTGATGTGCAATGGATGACTGCGGGTGCAGGCGTGTTGCATGAAGAGTTCCATTCTCCTGAGTTTGCAGAGCATGGCGGTCTTTTTGAAATGGTGCAATTATGGGTAAATTTACCTGCTCATTCAAAAATGACGCCTGGAAAATACCAAGCAATTGAAGCGAAAGAGATTCCAGACATTGCGTTAGACGAGCATGGCAGTCATTTGCGTGTGATTGCAGGTGAATATGCAGATGCAAAAGGTGCAGCAACGACATTTAGTCCATTAAATGTATGGGACGGTAAATTGGTTAAAGGCCAAAAACATACTCTCTATGTACCTGAAGGTCACACCACGCTTGTGGTGGTGTTAGAGGGCGCAGTTGTGGTCAATGATGCAAATCGTCTTGAAGGTAAAACCGTTGCAATTTTGTCTCGTGAGGGTGTTGAGTTTAGCTTAAATGCAGAAGAAGACACTAAATTCTTAGTGTTGACTGGTCAACCACTTAACGAACCAATCGAAGGTTATGGTCCATTCGTAATGAATAGCAAAGCTGAAATTATGGAAGCGATTAATGATTTTAATCGTGGAAAATTCGGTTCAATCATGCAAGAAGGATAAATTGTTTAATTGCGCTTAATCAGCTATTAAAACAAAGTAATAAAAAGCCCGCTATCAAGTGTGAATAGCGGGCTTTTTCGCTGTAAAGATTCTGTTTTTATGATGGTTTTCATTGTTGTTGCGGCATTGTTTTATGTGATTTGGTTCTCATTATTGTGGCTCTATGATATCTCAAAAAAAGATAGTTGTAAAACATATGATATAAATATAGTTAAATTATCTTATTTTATTTAAAAGATTTTTTTTAAATTTATAAAAAATATCAGTTTTTATATGACTGTATATTTTTGTAAAAAAATATACAAAGCCAGCCTGTCCATTAGTTAAATATTTTCTATATAAATTGATGCAAAAAATAAAAATCTGGTAGTATGAGTGATAATCAAAAAAATTCTCGAAAAATGGGACATCATTTTGAATATCGCAATTATTGGCAGTGGAATGGCAGGTCTTGCGGCAGCAAGAATTCTGAAAGATGCAGGGCATACGATCACGATATTTGAAGCACTTCCTGGCCGGGGAATGGATAGCCATAGCATTGAATTCGATGGTGGAATTATTGATGCACCGCTACGTGTGATGAATCCACATCTGTGGAAGAATACACTCAGCCTTGCTGCTCATTTAGGCATTAAAACTTTCCCAGTTCGTACTTATATGTCATGTAGCTGGTTATTCGAAGATCGTACGGAAACATGGTTAACGACATCTCGTAGTCGTATTGGTAATTTCCCGATTATCAATAACCGTAAAGGCATCCAGCAATATGGCTGGCGTCTTGTGAAAGGAATGTTGCAATTAAAAACTGCAATTCATCAGTTTTTCAAATCTAAAAATCAAGATATTACCCTCGCTGAATTTATTAATCAGAACGATATAGAAGAAGTATTCTGGCATGGTGTTGTAATGCCGGTGCTCTATACAATTTGTACGTGTAATCCAAAAACAATTGGCGACTGGCCTGCAAAAAACTTACTTGAGTTTTTACGTCACTTAACTGATGGCGATATGCTGTTACGTATGAAAGGTGGTACACCTGCATTTGTAGACAGCTTAATTAAAGATATCGACATTCATAGCGGATCAGCGATTAAGAACGTTGAATTACAAGGCGAAAAAGTACTGGTTGAAAACAGCCAAGGTGAAAAGAACTTATTTGATCGAGTGATTGTTGCAACGCCAACGTCTAAAATTGATGAGTTTTTAAACCCTGAACAATTTGCTGAAGATATGAATTTGCTTAAGCAATTCCGTTTTGAGCAAGGCGATCTTGTGATTCATACAGATGCAACAGTAATGCCGCCACGTCGTAAAGACTGGTCAGTGCTGAGTTATATGATGGATCGTAAGTTTACCCGTCAGCAATTTACAGTTTGGATGAATGCAGTTGAACCATCACTTGTGGGTAAAAATCCAGTGTTCCAAACGTGGCGTCCAGTGACTGATATTGATCCTAAAAAAATCATTTCAAAAGTGACTTTAACGCGTGCTGTTGTAGACTCGCAAACAATTGCTCTAAATAAAGAATTGCAACAACGCCATTTAGACTTAAACCGTAAAGTATTTTATTGTGGTTCATGGTCATGTGATGGTTTACCAATTTTAGAGTCAGCAGTTACTTCCGCGATGCATATCGCTGAAATTTTAGGTGCACCTTTACCATTTGTAGGTTTAAAACCTCAGGTTGAAGTTGCTCCTGAGCTCGGTTACTAAAATTGTGAAAGTAAAAGTTCGAGCAGCTCTTTCTCGACTTATTCCCCATAAATATGCAATTGATGCATCAAGTTTGGGAGATGATGAAGAGCTTGCTTGGACAAATTTGGGTTTTTGGAAAAATACCCAAAACTACCGTGAAGCTTGTTGTCAATTGGCAGATCATTTGGCACAAGCTGTCAATTTAAATTCAAAAGATCATCTCTTAGATTTAGGCTGCGGACAGGGTGCAAGTTTGTTGCACTGGCTACAGCACTATCAGCCCAAAAGCCTCAGTGCAGTTGACTTACAACCCGAGTGTGTTAAGAAAATTCAAAGGCTTATTCCTGAAATAAGCCAGATTTTTTGTGGTTCATTTTTAAATTTAAAACAATTTGAATTTAAACAGCACTTCGATGCTGTGTTATGTATTGATGCGGCTTACCATAGTTCTTTAAATTCATTTCTAGATTCAGTTACGCCAGTTTTAAATTCAAAAGGTCGATTAGGTTTTCATTACCTAATGCGTGCCGACTCATGTCAAAACATGACTATGCTACAAGAACAAAAGCATCGTTATTTACTCAAAGCAGCCGACGTGACTTGGGATGCTGTACCAACTGAACAAACTCTAAGAACGACCTTGCAACAACAAGGTTTTACAGATATTCAAATTGAAGATTTATCCGAGCCTGTATTACTCGGTTTTTCGCGCTATATTCAAAATCAGCAAGGACAAAATCAAAGCCGAGGATTGGCAAATTTTAAAATTCAAATGACTGCAAAGTTATGCCAACAACTCTACCAAAATGGATATGTACGCTATATTCAAATCACAGCAATAAAAAAATAGGATGAGCCATGTCAGCCAAATATCAAGGATCGTGTTTATGTGGAGCTGTGAGCTATCAAAGCGAAGCGGAGCCACGTTATAGCTTTAATTGCCATTGTCGAGACTGCCAGAAGGCAACAGGTTCAGCATATGCACCAATCGCTTTTTTTCACCAATCTGAATTGAAAGTGAATGGTGATCTTAAATATTTTGAGACTTTAGGATCTTCAGGCCGACCTATTAAACGAGCGTTTTGCCCAACTTGTGGTTCTCAGCTTTTTGGCTTACCTGAAATTGCCCCTGAAATGATTTCAATACGTGCAGGTACTTTGGATGACCCGAGTCTCTATCAGCCTAGAGCAGAGGTGTTTGTGAGCCAAGCCTACGCTTGGGATACGTTGAACCCAAACCTTAGACACTTTGAAAAAATGATAGAGAAGAAGAAAGAAGGATAGAGGCATTCTGACAAGCTCGTACGCTTTTTCTTACATACATTCGGGAAATTGGCGTCTTTTTATGACGTGATGAATTGCCTATGATGAACTCATCAGGAACAGGAAGTTCCGAAACGTAAAACAACAATAATAAGTTTAAGCATCAGGACGTGAGGTATTACAGGAAGTGTACCTAGTAACGAAATACGAAAAAAGCCCAACAGGATGTTGGGCTTTTTTCATTTTATATTAATAAATTTGTTTGCCGCCTAATGCTGTGCAATCAACTGGCGTATTCCATTTCACGGCAGTTCCTGTAAGTACTGGACGTACAATACGCCACGGCCAGAAACCAAATCTTTGACTTTGATGATAATTAATCACCACATCTGCACCGTATTTACGAGCAACAATGGCTAATTTAGGTTTTACTTCTTCAAAACCACCATAGGTTCCTTTCGCGGCTTTAATGCGTTTAATAGATTTATAGTGCTCTGCTGAAGGAGTACCCTCAATTAAGCAAATGGGTGGGTTTGCAGTAGTTTGCATTTGAGCTTGAGATGCAGTGTCTTGAGCATATGTTGTTAAAGGCAACGTTAGAAATAAAGCAGGTAAAATAAAACGAAGTTTCATACTTTTCCGTATTCGTATCTTAATGAATTAAAGTTTATAAAATAGGTCTTATTCATATGACCTTATTTGGGGGCGCATTATAATCGTATCTTTTTAATATTTCTTATTTTAATCTTATATTTTTTAATAAATTAGCAGCATTCTATTTCACTTGTTAAAAGAATAAATTTGTCTTAGAAAATTATTTTTAAGCTTAGATTTATAATAAGTCTTTATCAAATTAAAAAAATATAGTTTTAAACAAGAGCTTTTTATCGAAAAGATGTTCTTTAAAATATTATTAATATGTTTTGCTATAAAACTATAGCGAAAGCAAAAGAAATGGTTATTGAATTAGAGAAATATGAAAAATAATTTGAAGGGTGTGGATCAATAGGTCTGCACTCAATTTTTTGGTAATAATTATAAATCTTTAAATATTTTAAAACCTACAGGCAACAAAAAACCCCATAAATCAAATATTCATGAGGTTTAATGATGGTGCCGACACACGGATTCGAACTGTGGACCTACTGATTACAAGTCAGTTGCTCTACCAACTGAGCTATGTCGGCGACGTGGAATGAATTCTACAGTTTCTTTAAAAAAATACAAGCCAAAAAATGACCACTTAAATTTTTTCTATCAATTTTTAAATGTTTATGGGTTTGAGCTTTAGAAATAGCTTAAGACTTCAACACATAAATAAAAGAATCAACATGTTCGCCACTATCTAAAGTAACTTGAACAGGTACTCTTTCGTATTCTTCGCCTTCAAAATCATCAAGTAATTTCCAGTTTGTATTTAAATGTTCTGAGCTAAAAACAAAACCTTGAACTTGATTGGTACTATCATCAAGCACAATTCCCGGATAGCCTAGATCAGCTCCCCAACCTTGATTATGTAAGGTTCCGTTGACCCAACCTTCTGCCCATTGTCCGCCAATATTTTCAAGTATATGTGCATTAGGACGACCTGGGCCTAAAGTGCCATAAACAAATAAACTCGACATGTGATTTTCCTTTAATTTAAAAATTAATGAGCTTTTGCGTGTGATGTATAAATGACTAAAAATATTCCAAGTAACGACAGTACAACGGTTAAGCCTACAATCGCACTCCAGCCGCCGTGTAACCAGAACCAGCCACCTGCTGAGCCAACAATACTCGAACCCATGTAGTAAAACAGCAAGTACAAGGAACTGGCATGGGCTTTGGCCTGTTTGCTTTCGGCGCCAACGGAACTACTGGTAAGTGAGTGGGTAATAAAGAACCCTGTGGTAATAAATGCAATACCAATAATAATGCCGAAAAGAGAGCTGAGCAGGGTCATGAGGCTACCCACAATCATTAAGGCAAAGCCGCTCATCATCATGGTTTTTTTACCGAAGCGGTCGGCTAATGTACCTGCCAATGATGAAGACACCATACCAAAGCTATACGACAAGAAAATAAGGCTAATTTGAGTCTGACTCAGTGAATAAGGTGCTCCGCTTAAACGGAAAGTGGCGTAGTTAAACAAGGTAACAAACACACTTGTGAGCAAGAAACCAATAGTAAACAGGCGTAGTAATTTTAAATTACTTAAATGGTTCCGCCACATTTGCAGATGAAAATCTAAATTCAAACCTTTTTTCTGTACGAAATTACGCGAAGCAGGAAGTAAATTCAAAAAGGCAATTGAGCAAATAAAACAGATTGCGCCAAGTAAGCCTAAAGCAGTTCGCCAAGAAAAATATTCAATCAAAATGCCCATGCCGACACGGCCCATCATTCCGCCAAAGGCCGTACCAGCAATATACAAACCCATGGTTTTACCTAAGTGTTCAGGTGCGATTTCTTCGGCAATCCAAGCCATAGTTACAGCTGGTACACCGCCAAGCAATAGACCTTCTAGTCCTCGTGCTATGAGTAAGCTGTGCCAGTTAGGCGTAAACATAGCCACAATATTAAGAATAGCTGCACACAGCATTGAGCTGAAGATGACACCGCGACGACCAATTGCTTGTGAAAACGCGCTTGATAGCACAATTGAAATCGCTAAAAAGGCAGTGGTTAAAGACAGTGCTAAAGAGCTGCTCGCAGGGCTAATTTGGAAGCTTTGGCTGAATGCTGGCAGGAGCGGCTGTACACAGTAAATCAGAGAGAAGCTAGCGAAACCTACGAGGAATAAAGCGAATCCTGCATGCTTATAGGCTTTGGTCCCTTTGTGAATCCATTCGCGGGAAAGAACAGAAGTTGCCTCAGTGCTTAAGGTACTGGGTGTAGATGAAGAGTTCATATCATGACCATGACAGAAAAAAGTGCAGTGCTTGTGAGGCATGCTGCATCGAGAAAATTCGATAAATTAAAATTAGCAATTTAGATGGTATTTTTCTAATATATTTAACAATAGGTCATGATATGTTTTATATATAGCGATGGAACTCAGACATATACGCTACTTTCTAGCAGTAGCAGAAGAAAAAAACTTTACTAGAGCTGCGCATCGTTTAAATATGAGTCAGCCGCCTTTAAGCATGCAAATAAGGGACTTAGAGGAAGAGCTAGGTGCAGATTTATTTATTCGTTCTCCACATGGAGTGGAGCTGACCGAAGCTGGGTTTGCCTTTTTAAATGCGATTCAGCCTGTACAACAACGTGTAGAAGATGCAGCGAACTTGGTTAAACAGGTAGCAAATGGTGAAGTGGGCCAATTACGATTGGGTTTTACAGGCACCTCAATGCTGAATCCTCTCATTCCTAAATGCGTTCGCTATTTCCAACAGCAATATCCTAAAGTGGATTTAAAACTTGAAGAAGCGAACACCTTGCTGCTCATCGATTTATTACTTGAAGACCGTTTGGATGTTGCGATTATTCGCTCGCCACGCAATATTCCAGACAGTTTAATTATTCAAGAGTTATTGGCTGAACCACTCATTGCAGCTTTGCCTTCTGAGTCTTTTAATTTAGATGATTCATCACAAGAAATTGATTTAACGGCACTGCGAGAGCTTGATTTTATTGTCTCGCCACCTTCAATTAGCGCAGGGCTTTTCGATGCGATTAAACAAGCCTGTCATGAGCGCGGCTTTGAACCCAAAATTGGACAAAATGCACCGCAAATTGTGTCAATTTTATCGTTAGTCTCTGCAAATTTAGGGGTGTCTTTGGTGCCAGAGTCGACCAAACAATTGCGAATACAAGGCGTAGCTTATCGTTCTTTGAAAGCACCTGTACCTACGGTGGGTTTAGGGCTTGCTTATAAAAAACATGCCCCTTCACAAATGGCAATTAATTTTGCTAGTGTGGTGCAAGATATTCTCCATTTTAATTAAATATTATGAAAGGGAAGTTAAAGTTTATTCACTATATAATTATTTATAGTTCTTGGCTTATACAAAAATTATTTAATTTTGGTTGAAAAATAGGCTTATGAATAAAGTTTTTTATCTATAAACCATAAAAATTATTATTTTATTTTTTTACAGAATTTATTAAAACTTAATAATATTAAATATTTGGTAAAATTGTAAAAATTTTATATTAGTTTTAATAATAAATTAATTTATATTTTAAATTTATTCTTAATTATAAATAATCAATCAATTTTTTGGATTTTCTTTGTAATTTAATTTTAAGCAAAGGTTTACTATAGATTTTTATAATTTTAATTAATTTTATGATAAGAAAATTTTATTTATATATCTATTTAATTTTTCATCCTATATCAAAAAATAATATTAAATTAAACTGAATAATTGTGTTTTTGTAGTAGATATTTTAATCAATTTTCAGGGCGTGGATTTACATTAAAGCCAATGATACACTTTTGTATCGTTTAGAAATCTAAATATAAATAAATATTTTATAATCAGGAGAAAATAATGGAAGTACAGTCAACAGATGTACTTATTATTGGCGGTTCAATGGCTGGAAGCTGTTTAGCAAGACAGTTAAAATTAGAAAAACCTGAGTTAAAAGTAACAGTTTTAGAGAGAAAAAAATCTTTTGATCATGGCATTGGTGAATCAATGTTAGAGATTTTCTGGGACTATGCCTCTAAAGATCTAGGACTCTCTAAATATTTAGAATCAAATTATTACTATAAACATGGTCTACGTTTTTTCTTTGAACAAGATAATAAAGATACATCAATCACTGATATGAGTGAGATGGGTCGTACTTGGTACCATACAATTCCTGCACACCAGATAGATCGTTCTAAATTTGATGAAGATCTTGTGGCCATGAATGAAAAAATTGGCATCATCACAGAACGAGGAGTGACTGCTACAGAAATTATAATTGGGGAAGATAATCATAAACATGAGGTCCTAGCCTCTAATGGGAAAACTTATCAATGTCGTTGGTTAGTTGATGCATCTGGATTAGCTGGTGCTTTAAATAGAAAACTACAAGATGTAGAGAAACTCGATATTCATCCTGTTTCTGCAGCATGGATGAGAGTTAAAGGTCTACAAGATATTGATAGCCTTGGTGATAAGGAATGGAAACAGCGTGTACGTTTTACTAACCGTTCATTATCAACGAATCATTTTATGTATCGGGGATATTGGGTTTGGTTAATCCCACTTGATGCAAATACATACAGTATTGGAGTGGTCTGGCACCACCAAAAATCTGATGTATCGATAAAAAGTCAAAAAGATTTAGAAGAATTTTTATTATCACATAAATGGGCTCAGGAACTATTTGGAAGTGATTATGAAGTAGTTGATTTTTCTGCCATCAAAAATATGGCGCGTATTGCAAAAACTATTTTTTCCCCACAGCGTTGGTTTAGAACTGGAATGTCTGCGGGGTTTATCGATCCGCTTTTTTCTTCAGGTTCTGCATGGTTAACCGATCTAAATAGAATGATTGTAGATATTATTCGATCAGATTTAGAAATGCAGTCAGAAGAGGCTGAAAGAAAGATACGTGGCTATGATTTATATGCACATTGGTGGTATGAAAATTTCCTATTGCATATTACTGGTAATTATCACGGAAATTATGAAATGCATAAAGTGCTATTTAGAGCGCTCCTTATGGATTATTTTGGAATTGTATTTCCAGCAAGTGTCGGAGAATATTGGAAAAACTTCTCAAAACTAAGTAATGAAGAACTCATTGAAATTGAAAAAAATCTAAAAAGCCAAATTATGCAAGGTGGAGCAGCCTTCGCTCATAAAATTAAAGATGAAATGGCAGTCATTCTGGAACAAACTGGTCAACCATTATTAAATAATATTAGAAAATTTCATGATGTTGAAATTCCATCAAAATATATGATGAATGCACATAATCGTGGTCAGAAAATTGATGAGAATGAAATTAATAATGTTCGGCAGAATATTGAAGTTGAATCATTACTTGAAGCAACAAAGTCAATTGCCGGTTTATTTAATCGAACCTTGTCTGAGGAGGATTTAAATGAATTAAGTGAAAAATATTTACAAGGAGATATTAAAAATCTAGATCAAGGCTTAAGAAATTTAAGTTTAATTTAAAAATTTTTTATACGTTTATAATAGAAATAAGGGTTTTTGTGGTGGAACAAATTTTAAATAATGATTTAATTTTGGCTGAACAAATTGTAAAGTTAATTTTTTATAAGCGTCGTTTGTTATTAAATGACTCAGAACAAGAAAACTTTCAAGAAGAAGCTTCTTTACATATTCAAAAAGTATTGCATTTTGTGAAGAATAAACAACCTATTCATATGATTTTACCTGCATTTCCTGCCAAGTCACCGAATAGGAAAAAAACTTTAGATATTTTCCCTGATAAAGGTGAGGAGCTTGCTTTAGCTACTTTAAATAAATTATGCGAGAAAATAAGAAATATTTATGCACCGGGAGCAAAGTTAACGATTTGTTCTGATGGAAGGGTTTTTGCTGAACTGGTACGAATTCCAGATGATGCCATATCTTCTTACAAATATGATCTTATAGAGAGAGTGGGAAAACCTTATGCAGATAATATTGATTACTTTGATTTAGATGATGTTTTTCAAGATATACCTGAATATAGCACATTGCGTGAAGAGTTGATGGTTCAATATGGAGAGTCATTACTAAGCTTAAAACACCGATGTAAGCAAGAAAAACCAGCAGCTGAAATGTACCGTGGGATTTGTCGCTTTTTAACTGAGGATTTCTCAGGTCTTGATGAATTCAAAGGATGGTCAAAAAATCAGATATTAAATGTAGCTCGTATGAATGCTTATCGCGTAATTCAAAGAAGTAATGCATGGACTAATTTATTGAAGGAGCAATTCCCGAATTCGGTTCGTCTTAGTATTCATCCACAACCTCGAGTTTCAGAAAAAATTGGAATATTTTTGATGGACTCTGATGACAATTGGCGTACACCTTGGCATTCGGTTGTTATACAAGATGATGAAGGATTTACCTTAGTGCCACGACATAAAGCAGAAGAAGAAAATGCTTTATTAATCTTTAAAAATGGAAAAGCTAGCCATTATCTGCGTAATAACCAACAAGAAATGTAAGTAAATATAGTTTTATATTTAGAGATTTGAATAATGTTTAGTGTAAAAGATTTATCTCCATTTGGAGCATTAATAACGGCATCGGGCGATCATGAAAATATTAACGAGATCGGTACCGAAGTTTTAAATAACTTGTTGTCTCAATATAAAGTTTTAGTCTTTCGGGGATTTAAGGCCTTACCAGATCCACAATACATTAACTTTTGTGAGTCATTGGGCAATCTGATGTATTGGGAGTTTGGTGCTTTGCTCAATGTAAAAATGGAACAAGACCCTAAAAACCATATTTTCTCAAAAGGTCGCGTTGAATTGCATTGGGATGGAGCTTTTGCGAAACAAACTCCAAGAATTAATGCTTTTCAGTGTACCGTATCATCAGAAGATGGACGAGGTGGAGAAACACTTTTTGTTGATACCACACGTATTTTAAATGATATCCCTTCTAGTCAATTAGAAGACTGGAAGAACATTAAGCTGTCTTATTCGACTGAAAAGAAAGCACATTATGGTGGTTCAATTGATGTAAACCTGATTGCAAGCCATCCTCATAAAGGCCATCCAGTTATCCGGTTTATTGAAATCGAAAATGAAGATAATCAGGAAGTGAATCCTGTACAGCTCTCCATTAAAGATACAAATCATCAACCAGTAGAATCACAAGAAATTGTTCAGTCAATTACAGAGATTTTATATGACCCTAAATATATGTACCAACACCAGTGGGTTAGTGGTGATTACATGTTGATTGATAATAATTCAGTATTACATGGCCGCGCAAAAGTTGAGGGGAATGTAAATAGACATTTAAAACGTGTCCACATTCTATAAGTAATGGATAGAAAATAAACCTATGGAAAGTGTTAAAGGCGCAAATGCTTCGGCAGTAAGCGCTTCAGCCGAAGTGATTACAACGGATTTTTTTATTGAATTAATGGTGATTCTGCTTATTAGCAGAATCATTGCCTGGATCGCTCAACGTTTTTTAGGTCAAACCAAGTCGGTAGGCGAAATTATAGCGGGAATTATGTTAGGGCCCAGTGTATTTGGGCTTTTTTTCCCAAATGCATTTGCCTCATTTTTTAACCCTGATGTATCCATCATATTTACAGCAATATCCCAGTTTGGCTTATTGTTATTAATGTTTCATATGGGGTTAGAATTTGATATTTCCTCTGAATTTAAAGAGCGTAAAAAAACCATTATCTCTATTAGTACTTTAGGTATTGCCTTACCTTTTTCATTAGGGGTAGCGAGTGCTGGATGGTTTTGGAGCAGGATTCATGAAGCCCCACCAGACCGTTTGAGTTTCGCTCTTTTTATGGGGGTTGCTATGTCTATCACAGCGATCCCAATTTTAGGGCGAATCTTTATGGAAATGGGACTCGAAAAAACTCGAATTGCCTCAGTGACGATAGGTGCGGCTATTATCGATGATATGTTGGGATGGATATTACTAGGGATAGTATCTGCTTTGGCAGTGAGTAATTTAGATATTCTTTCATTCTCGATAAAAATTTTACTTTTAGCTATTTATATATTCTGCATCATTGTCTTCTTTGGACCTTTCGCCCGAAAAAATATTGATCGATATATTCAGAAAAAGAAAGGACTAGATGTTACCTTAACGTCAGTTCTTATTATTCTACTGCTTCTTTCGTCTATGGTAACAAGTCGTTTGGGGGTATTTTCAATTGCCGGGGGAATTATCCTTGGTATCGCATTGAAAAAAAGTGAATTACTCCATAAAGAATGGAAGGAGAAAATATCACCTCTTGTATATACTATCTTTCTACCGATTTTTTTTACATATACTGGTTTAAGAACTGACATTGGGTCATTGCAATCTATTTCTGACCTATGGGCATTACTGTTTATTTGTGCGATTGCTTTTTCTGGTAAGTTTGTCGGAGGCTATCTGGCTGCTTTATTTTCAGGTGAAAAACATCGAGATGCCTTGGTCATTGGTGTTTGCATGAATACAAGGGCATTGATGGAGTTAATTGTTATTAATGTTGCATATGACTTAGGTGTTTTGCCAAAAGAAATATTTACAATGTTAGTTCTTATGGCACTAATCAGTACGTTTATTACGACACCGATTATTCGCCGGTTACTAAGAAAACAGCTAGTTTCCAATCAAGTTAGCACGGTATTTTAATTTTATTATTTATTGTTTTCTATTTAGGAAGGTAATGATTATATGAAACAAAAGAGCCCCCAAATTAGGGCCGAGTTGATTCGGATAGCAACCGAAAAATTCTTGGCTTTGGGATATGAGCGAACTACGATGGCTCAAATTTCAGCTACATTTGGAGGCTCTAAAACCACTCTATATACTCATTTCCCAACAAAAGAAGAGCTGTTTTTAGCAGTTGTAGAGGTTCTGGCGAAAGGACCTGTTGAGCATGCATTTGCAGCACTGACAATAGAAGGAGATATTCACAAAACACTCATTAACTTTGGTAGAAAATATCTTGAAGTAACATGTAGTGAAAAAATTCTAAAAATTTTCCGTATGGGAATTGCTGAAAGTGAAAATTCTGAAGGCGGTTATTTACTGTATGCTTTTGGTCCCAAGCTTTGTAAACAAAGAATTGCCCGCTATTTTGAAGAAAAGAAAGAAAATAAAATTATAAAAAATTGTGACCCTTATTTAGCTACAATTCACTATTTGAAACTAATTGAATCTGACCTAGTGGAACTCTTCCTTTTAGGAATTAAAGATGTCCCATCTAAAGCAGAAATTGAAAACTCTGTACAATCAGGTGTAGAAATTTTCTTAGCAGCTTATCTTGTCTAACACTATTTTTTTCTTCTTATAAAATTTGAATAATGAGCTACTTCAAATTTACAAGTGACTCATCATCATTTTCCTCACTTTAGAAGTTTATAAACCATTAAAAAAGCACAAATAGAAAAATCTATTTGTGCTTTTAAGCTATAAATTTATTTAGTTCTATCGAGCTAAATAAATTTAGCTTTTCACTCTAAACCAAGCAGCATAGAGTGCTGGGACAAAGAATAAAGTAAGTATCGTTGCTACTGCTAAACCCCCCATAATCGCAATTGCCATTGGGCCCCATAATGTGGAAAGTGTAAGAGGAATCATTGCTAAAATTGCTGCTAAAGCTGTCAATAGAACAGGACGAGTACGACCTACAGTGGCTTGAATAATCGCTTGTTCTGGCGTTTGACCGGTAGAAATATTTCTATCTATCTGATCAACTAAAATAACCGAATTACGCATAATCATACCAGCTAGAGCAATTACTCCTAATGTGGCCACAAAACCGAATGGTGCACGAGTAATCAATAAGGCTAGGCTTACTCCAATCATGCCAAGTGGAGCTGTTAATACCACCATAAACATGCGACTGAAGCTTTGCAGTTGTAACATCAAGAATATTGCCCAAAGTAATAACATCACCGGCATAACAGATTGAATAGCTGTATCTGCTTTAGCACTTTCTTCAATAGTTCCTCCAGTTTCAATACTGTAGCCAATGGGTAACATTTTACGAAGATCATTTAGCATCGGTTCTATTTGCTTTGAGACATCTGGTGCTTGAGCACCAGACACGTCAGCACGGACGCTGAGAGTTGGTAAACGGTTACGTATCCAAATTCCTCCTTCTTCTAATACAGGTCTGAGTTCAGCGACTTGATCTAGAGGAATATTTTTTCCATTTGATGCACGAATCGTAATTTGACCCATTTGAGCTGTATCAAGCCGATTATCTGCTTTCGCTCTTGCTACAACATCAATTAACTCTGTGCCTTCTCGTATCTGCGTAACTGTATAACCACTTAATAACATTTGTAAGGTACGTGAAATATCTTGCGAGCTTACTCCTAAACTACGGGCACGTTCCTGATTAATGATAAATCTGATGGCTTTACTACGTTCGTTCCATTGAAAATTGACATCACGTACATTTGGATGCTGACGCATAATGTCGCGAACCTCAGCAGCAATTTCACGAACTTTTTCAGGATCTTTACCACGTACCCTAAACTGTACAGGGTAACCAACAGTGGGACCTAGCTCTAAACGATAAACCCGTGTTCGAATATGAGGGAATTGCTGAATGAGACGATTATGTAGATCAGAAGTTAATTGACTCGCTTGTTCAATATCTTTTGGATAAACAATTAACTGTGCATAATTATTTTTAGGTGTTTCTGGATCAAGAGATAGATAAAAACGAGGAGAACCACTTCCTACATAAGCTGTGTAATCTCGGACCCGTTGATCACTGGAAAGTAATTTTTCAACCTGTTTCGTTGCGTTTAACGTTGCCGTGTAACTAGCACCTTCTTCGAGCTGTACATCAATTAGAATTTCTGCACGCGGTGAATCTGGAAAGAATTGTTTAGGAACGAATTGAAATGCAACTAAAGCGAGAACAAAGCTGAGAACAGTGGTCAGTAAAACCCATTTCCTTTTTTTGACGCACCATGCAATTTTACGACTAAACCATTGAGAAAGTTTATCTCTATATGAATTTTTCGAGGAATGAGAATGATGTGGCTGTACTTTGGGAAGTAAAATTGTGCCTAAAAAAGGAGTAAACAGTACTGCTACAAACCAAGATACAATTAAAGAAATCCCAACCACCCAAAAAATTGATCCGGTAAACTCACTTGTTGAAGATAAGGCAAAGCCAACTGGAACAAAGCCCGCCGCTGTAATTAAAGTACCTGTTAGCATAGGAAAAGCTGTATTACTCCATGCAAAACTCGCAGCTTTAAAACGGTCCAGACCTTCTTCCATTTTGACTTGCATCATTTCAACAGCAATAATCGCGTCATCGACTAACAAGCCCAAGGCAATAATAAGTGCACCTAAGGAGATTCTTTGTAAATTTATATCTAGGCGCCACATAAAGAAAAAGGTAATACCCAAAACTAGAGGAACAGATAAAGCAACCACAATCCCTGTCCGCATGCCTAAAGCAAATAAACTGACGGCAAGAACAATGCCTAAAGCTAGAATAAAGTGTCCGAGAAATTCATTAACTGAATGCTCAACGAGACTAGGTTGATCTACTACTTTTTCAATAAAAATACCCGCAGGTAAGTTTTCTTGTACCTCTTTAATACGTTGATCTAGATGTTTGCCCAAAGCAAGAATATCGCCTTTTTCTGTCATTGAAACAGCAAGACCAGTGACACGTTCACCATTTCGTCTCATAGACATTTGTGGGGGATCGATAAACCCTTTATCAATATGAGCAACATCCCCTAAATGAATATTGTGTGTTCCGACTTGAACTACGATATTTTTTAAGTCTTGTACGCTTTTTACATCTCCATCAACACGAGCATATATACGGGCATGAGGACCTTCAAAAGTTCCTGCTGGTTCGACTGCATTTTGTTTTTGTAATTCATTAACTAAGTCTAAGGGAGAAATACCCAGTTGAGCTAACTTGGCATAATTGAATTCAATATAAAAGCGAGGTTCTTGAACGCCTAATAGAATGACTTTGGAAACATCGGGAACCTGAAGTAAATGGTCTCTTGTAGAAAGAAGAACCTGCTTCATTTGGACATCATCAAATCCATCAGCATGAAATGCGTAAATAGACCCAAAGGTATCTCCAAAGTCATCATTAAAAAATGGTCCTTGGATATCTTTAGGCAAATTTTGCCGTATGTCGTTTACTCGTTTACGTGCTTGATACCAACTTTCTTCAATTTGACTTTTACGTGTCCAGTCTTTCAGAACTAAAAAGATGGTTGCTTGTCCTGGGCGTACATAACTTTGTACATAATCATAATTAGGTACTTCTTGAAGTGTACGCTGAATTTTTTCAACAACCTGTTGTTCTAAATCTCGTGTAGTAGCGCCTGGCCAATTTACATCTATTGTCATGACCTTTATCGTTAAATTTGGATCTTCAGCACGCCCTAATTTAAAATAAGCTACAGTACCTAAAAGAAGAGAAAGTAGCATCGCGAAAATAATTAATGTTCGATGCTGGAGTCCCCAACTGGATAAGTTAAATCCTTTCACGGTAACCTCCCATCCCATGCTTTTACAGTCATCTTGCTATCGAGACGATGTACGCCAGCCGTAACAATTTGTTCACCCACCTGAATACCATTGGCAACCGTAATAGTTTCAGTATTGATTTTGCTAAGTTTAACTGGACGAAGCTGAAGATTTTTTGCACCGTGGGGTAATATCCAAACGGCTGTTTGTTGTCCTTTTTGGAAGAGGGCACCAATAGGTAAAATAATCTGTTGATCTACATTCTTATTTAAAAAATGGACTGTTGCTGTCATACCTAATTTAGCTGCAGCTGGTAAATTTGATATAGAGATTCGAACACGATAAGTACGACTATTTGGATCTGCAACAGTCGCTATTTCACGCACATGACCCGTAAAAGTATGGTCAGATAAGCTAAGTAATTTAATGCTGACCGGTTGGTCTATTTTGATTTCATTAATCTGACTTTCAGGAACATCTATCTGTACTTCATTTTCACCATTTTGAGCTAATTTAAAAATTGGCGTGCCAGCTGAAACAACCTGTCCACTTTCTGCTTGAACTTCTGCAATTGTTCCTACTGCTGGTGAACGTAAAGTCGTATAACTTAAATCGTTTTGTGCCCGATCAAGGCGACTTTGTGCTGCATTTACTTGTGCTTGAGTGTTTTGATATAAGTTTTCAAGACTATCGAGATCGGATCGTGAAATAGCGCCTATGTTAACCAGACTACGATTACGTTGAAGATCTCTTTGTAGTCTTGTGAGAGTGCTTTGTGCTTGATGCAATTCAGCAGTTGCTTCCTGAATACTAAGTCTAAAGGGAGTATCGTCTAACTGAGCCAAGGCTTGATTTTTTGTAATAGAAGCTCCTGTATCTACTAGACGTTTAATGATACGACCTGCTACCCGAAAAGAAAGTTGGCTTTCAACTCTAGGTACAATATTTCCTGAAAAAGATAAATTAGAGAGTTCACTGGCAGGATGGGCTGTGGTGAGTTGAACAGCAATAACCTTTTCTGGCTCTTCGGTTTTATTACTACAACCAACTAGGGGGAGAATACTTACAAGAAATAAAATTATAAAAATCATGTAGATATTTGTTTCTAATGATTTTAATTGATTTTTAAACTCAATCGGAGGCATTTCGTAGATCCTTAAAGGGATTTTTAAACAACTAAAGTTTTCAGAGGAATATTTTTGTACTGGTTCGCAAAATATTTGAATTTTGTACTGTTTTGTATAAAATAGTCAATAAATTTTTTATGGAGATCGCAAATGGAAATTAAATCTCGAGGCAGACCGCGCTCTTATGACCCTGAGCAAGTATTAGAGCGGGCATTACATGCATTTTGGAAAGGTGGATTTTCAGGAACTTCTCTTGATACTTTGGCTTTGGCCACAGGTTTAAATCGGCCAAGTCTTTATGCTGGCTTAGGAGATAAACGCACAATCTATATTAAAGCGATGCATTATTTCCAAAAATATGCCCAGACAGAATTTGGCAAAGCATTGGAACATAAAGATACGGATAGGTCGTTTGCCGATGTTATTTTGAGATATTTGCGAACAGCCCTCGAAGTAGATGGATATCATGAAGATATCGATTTGAGCGGATGTGCAGTTATATCAACAGCCATGGCTGATGCGTTGGCCGATAATGAAATCCAAGCTGTATTAAAAGAAGTTTTAACAGAAATGAATGAACAGCTTTATCAACGATTGAGCCTAGCTAAACAAAATCTAGAATTGCCTCATAATACTGATATTGATGCATTAGCTTTCTTAATGACTTCTGCCGCGCATAGTATTGGAATTCGTGCTAGGGCAGGTTTAGACTTACAGCAAATCGAAATATTACTACTTTCTGTGTCTAAAATTCTTTGCCCAACTTAAAGTAGAACTGTGTCTAAATTAAATAAAGCTCTCTAAAGTTTATCAATTATATTTTTAAAAATAGATAAATTGGGTTTTAAAGAGAGCTTAAATTTTGTTCCACTATCAAAATTAAATTTGCACTAGACTTTAGGTGCTTTATTCATTAAAAAGATGCCTGAAATAATAAAAATCGCGCCATATAAAAACGACAAAGTTGGCTGTTCATGAATAAAGACCCATGCCATAAGCGCTGCAAAAATAGGTTCAGAAAGCTCGGTCACTTGTACCTTTGCGGCACTCATATAAGACAACGCTTTAGTGGTACAGAAAAAGCCGAGTATGGTTGGCAGAACAGCTAAACCAATCAAACCTAAAAGAATGTCAGTATTAAAATGAATGCTATGCAAGTTTATTAAAAACGGAACGGCAAGATAAACGCTACCAAATAGCAATAAATACTTGGTAAGAAACAGCCCGCCGTTTAATTTGAACCTTTTAACTAAAACTGAAAATAGGCCATAGCCAGTACCAGCAATTGAGGCATTGATCAGCATTAAAAGGCTATTTTCACCTTTCCACGAAATGATACTAATACCAGCGACAGCTAATAATGTTCCAATAAGAGAGTGAATGTAGATACTTTCTTTTAAAATGAATCGACCAAAAAATAGGGCAGAAATAGCAGCCGAAGCCATAAGTACCACCACAACATTTGCAGCAGCACCGTGGTTATAGGCAATGGTTTCGAAAAAGAATAAAGAGAAAATCCCTAAAAACGCACAGATGGCAATTTGAGTAAAAACACTGAGCTTACTTGGCGTGCTGCTAATGTATGCAATCTTTTTGCTAACAGGCACTTTAAATAAAAAAACACTTAAAAAGAAAAAGGCGATAATGGTTTTTAAAAAAGCAATGTCTTGTGGGTTTAAACCACTGTGCATAAGCAGTTTACTGATCACGCCAATAGATGCATTTAAAGCTGCTGCACAAAGTGCAAATAGGGTTCCAATAACTAGATTATTCACTCTTATAATTCTTCCTGAGTTTTATGCATGCAGTCTACATTATTTTTTTGAGGAATATTCAACTAAAATAATTAGTTAGTGCTTAATATTTTTAAAGAATTATTTTAAATTGTTTAATGAATCTTTATTAACGACTAAAGACGTTCTAATAGACTTTTGTTTCAGAGAATTGTGATTTATAAAGCTTACTCATATTATATAATTAGTTAATTATTAAAGAATTTTAAAAAATGATTAAATCTATTATTTCAGGTTGCGCGGTTCTCACACTTTCGGCTTTCGCGGTCACGCATGCAGAGTTTTCTTTTGAACAAGAGCTACAGCAAGGTTGTAATAAAGTGAAGCAATACGCGAGCTTAGGTAAGAAAAACTACGACCAAAAACAATATAAAAAGGCGCTCGAGAATTTCCAGAATCAAGCCTCTTGGACTGCTTTTTGTAAAGCCAATGAAGATGAAACCACAGTTAAATTTACCGACCGAGATATTGAAGTTGCCAACAATAATGTGGGCTTAGCCTACGCAAAATTGGGTCAGCCACTTTGGGCCAGAGCATGGTTTATGCTCGATGAAAAATCAAAATCGAGCCAGTTTAATCTTAAGCAATTACCTACACCTAAAGCCTCAAATGATTTGTCAGGTGAATATGTGCGTTACTCAGGTTTTGGTGAGTGGGATCACATCACGGTAAGCCGTGAGAAGGGCCAATATGCAATCAGCTATGCTGGTTTATATATGGGACTCAGAGGCTTAATTTATGGCCCGAACATGGGTGAGTTTGGGACCACAATGCCGAGCAATAAAAAGCAAATCGTCTATAAAGATCAAGACTGTCGCATTCAACTCGACTTTAAAAGCAACGCGAAATTAGGAAATTATATTCAAGCCAAACAAAACGAGGGTAACTCGGGCTGTGGCTTTGGGCATAACGTATATGCAGACGGAACTTATTTAAAAGTTGAGTCGGCAAAATAAGCTTAAAACTCTAGGAACTCAATAATGAAAAATATATTTGCACCTCTACTGCTTGTTTCTACGGTTATTTTTTCTGCTCACATTTATGCCGAGCCAACTAGCACATGCAAAGAAGTGAAATTCCAAAAAACCGATCAGGCGTGGAGTGGGCACTACTATTTACATGGCGTGATGGAAGTCGGTTCAGAACTTTTACTTCAGCCAGACGGTAAGTTTAAATGGATGCTTGCTGTGGGCGCTTTAGACCAATATGCCGAAGGTACATGGTGGAAAAACGGTGACTGTATTGGCTTAAAACCAGAGGCTAAATTTAAAAAGGATTTAAGTATTTTCCCTGAAAGCCTAACGATTTCTGACAAATCATTAGACGCGATCTGGGAAGGTGGACGCCAGCAGGGCACATATAGTAAAGACTAAATAAAAAAGTCCGACATTAAGTCGGACTTTTTTATAGCTTAGATTTTAGTGATTTACCGCAGCAAGTTGCTGAGCGTTATAGCGTGCGCCCATGTTTGGGTATCTCGCGATAATCGCTTCAATTTCTGCCAAATCTGCTGCTGTTAAATGAAGGTCTACAGCACCCGCATTTTCTACAAGGCGTTCGATTTTACGCGTACCCGGAATTGGAATAATGTCGTCACCTTGCGCCAAAATCCAAGCCAAAGCCAGTTGAGCTGCTGTCGCATTTTTGCTTTGAGCAAAGTCGCTAAATGCTTGCGCCAAGCTTTGGTTATTTTTCCAGTTATCGCCTTGATAACGTGGTAACTGACGACGGAAATCACTTTCGTCTAGGTTGCTCACATCAAGCGTATTGGTGATTAAACCACGCGACAGCGGTGAATACGGCACAAGGCTAATACCTAACTCGCGAATGGTTTGCAAATGGGTTTGCTCAAACTCACGGGTGAGGAGCGAATATTCATGTTGAACCGCTGCAATCGGGTGAATCGCATGTGCTTTACGAATGGTTTCAGCCGAAGCTTCACTGAGTCCTAAATAGCGAACTTTACCTTGTTGGACCAAGTCAGCCATTGCGCCAATCGTGTCTTCAACTGGAATATTCGGGTCAATGCGGTGTGCATAATACAAATCAATCACATCTGTATTTAAGCGTTTTAAGCTGTTTTCGACCGCAACTTTAATCCACTCTGGAGAACCGTCGATATAAGACTCTAAAGAGTTTTGTGGATTAAGGTTGTCTTCTTTATAGCGAAAGCCAAATTTGGTCGCCAAGAACACTTTGTCACGATGTTTTTCTAAAACTTTTGAGAGCAAAACTTCGTTTGCGCCGTTGCCGTACATGTCGGCGGTGTCCCAAAAGTTAATGCCGAGGTCTAATGCCTTTTCTAGAGTGGCAATGCTTTGTGTGTCGTCTGAGGCACCATAGGCAAAGCTCATTCCCATGCAACCTAAACCAAGTGCTGATACTTTTTCGCCTGTTTGTCCTAAAGT
>Ga0207655_1001110_pt1 | contig 26288 bp, 19 predicted proteins | sample KBSM44metaG_FD_184398 | JGI IMG/M metagenome (GOLD analysis project Ga0207655, IMG submission 184398) | Miscanthus rhizosphere microbial communities from Kellogg Biological Station, Michigan, USA - KBS M4-4 metaG (SPAdes) (version 2) | ecosystem: Host-associated > Plants > Roots > Rhizosphere >... | reverse complement strand
TGATCAACTCTGGCGCAATTACTGTACATTCATTGATTCAGGTCAAACATGGTCTACATAGTGCAGAAATTCTACGCCGTTTTATGAGCGAGCTTGCTGGTCGCGAATTAAGTTTTGATGAGTCTGTCTATGATTCGGAAGTCAAAACTGCCTATCGTAATCTTTCGATCGGTTATATGTTGCGAACTGTCGGAATTTTGGAAACTGACCCTGTCGATATTGTGAATGGCTATATTCGCCAATGTGCAATCATGGTGACGGTTAAAGATCTGGTACGTATGGGCAGTGTACTTGCCAATGGTGGAGTTGACCCTAAAACTGGAAAGCGTTTATTAAACCGATCTGTAGTGAGACAAGTACTCAGTGTAATGATGAGTTGTGGTATGTATGATGCCGCAGGTGACTGGCTTTCAACTGTAGGTATTCCAGCTAAAAGTGGTGTAGCAGGCGGTATATTAGGAGTACTGCCGGGTCAGGTCAGTATTGCTGCTTTTTCTCCTCGCTTAGATGAACATGGTCATAGTGTTCGAGGAATCGATATTTTAGAGCGGTTGTCTCGTGACATGGGATTACATCTCATGGAAGGTACACCTTCTGCACAAACCATTGTACAAAGCCACTATCGCACAGGAAAAGATGCCTCATTAAGTGTGTATGTGCTTCGGGGTGTATTGAAATTTACTGAAGCTGAAATGTTGTTGCGTATTTTACAAGACGAGACAACTGACCAAAGCACAATCGTGATTGATTTGACCCAGATTTCACTTATCCATGAGGTGGGTAAGCGTATGTTCTTAGAGGGTGTAGATCGTCTGATTGATGATGGTCATACACTCGTTTTGGTTGATCCTGAACAGCGATTAGATCATGCGAGAACCGGTAAAGATCGAGAACTCCATGTCTATCATGATTTCGATGATTTGCTCGAAAAGCATGACCTACCTGCAAAAAAAAAGACTTATAACGACATCGCGGCACTTCTAAATTGCTGAGGTGTTTTTCCGAGATGTCGTTTAAACATCGCACTGAATGCACTGGGGTTGGTATACCCCAGTGACTCGGAAATTTGAGCAATAGATTCACCATTCGCGATTTTACTCAAGGCAAGTGCGATATGCATTTGCTGTACCCATGCTCGATAAGACAACCCAGTTTCTTTTTGAAACATGCGCATTAGGGTTCTCGAACTCGCACCAATATCATCAGCCCAATCTGTTAAATCTTTTGAGTGATTAGGCGCGTGTAATAACGCTTGGCAAATTTTTAATAATCGTTTGTCTTTCGGCCACGGAATCTGGATAGGCAGCAAATTGGCTCGATGAATTTCTTCAAAAATCAAAATTTGTAAAGAACGGGAAAGCTCTTGAGAGGTTGCAATATTTGGAGCCTCCTCTCGTTCAATTTCATTCAAACGAATCAAAAGCTCATGCAAAAGGTTGCTCACCCGAATAATAAAGCAATGTTGCCCCATTAAAGCGGCTGCATTTACTTCAACCAATGCTGTATTTAACTTAACGTGACTCAGTGAAATCACACTATGCTCGACATGGGCAGGAATCCATAACGCACACATGGGCGGCACAATCCAGACATTATTTGGTGTAAACACCTGAATGTTTCCTGTAGACGCATATAAAAACTGAGCGCGGGTATGCGTATGAGTCGGGGTGATTTCTCGGTAGGCATGCTCGGAAGATAGCCCAATCACAAGTTCAGACAAATCAGACTGAATAAGAGAATCGGACATAATCTACCCTAAAAATTGTCACTTATACGATGATTATTGGAAGATAACTTTATAAGCGACAATTTACAATAAGCACCTTACTTAAAATATTGGAGTTTTTCAGGTATGACGTCTTCAATACAATTGAAAGATGGTATTGCCAATACCGTTGCAAATGATCAGCCTCAAGGAATGATTATTAAAATTGTAGGCGCCGTGGCGGTTGCACATTTACTGAATGATTTAATTCAGGCCGTGTTACCAGCTATCTATCCAATGCTCAAAGCAAACTTCTCACTGAGTTTTGCCCAAGTTGGCCTGATTTCATTTGTATACCAAATTACAGGTTCACTGCTACAGCCTTGGATTGGACTTTATACCGATAAACATCCAAAACCTTATCTTCTACCGCTCGGAATGGTCGTCACATTCTGCGGCATTATCTTGTTGGCATTTTCACCAAGCTTTACTGTGTTGTTATGTGCATCTGCGCTGATTGGGGTAGGCTCTGCGACCTTTCATCCTGAAGCTTCACGTGTGGCCCGAATGGCATCGGGTGGCCGTTTTGGTACGGCTCAATCAACTTTTCAAGTGGGTGGAAACACAGGCACTGCCATTGGCCCATTGTTAGCAGCTTTGCTGATTGTACCGTTTGGACAGCATGCAGTTGCGGGCTTAGTCATATTTGCACTTTTAGCCATTTGGGTTTTATTTGGTGTAAGCCGTTGGACGATTGGTCATGCAAAAAAACAGGTAGCTACACGTGTAAACCAATCACAGAGTAAATTACATGGTCGTAAGCTCATTATTGCCTTGAGCACCATTAGTGTGTTGATGTTCGCTAAATTTACCTACATTGCCAGTATTAGCAACTACTTCACTTTTTACTTAATTCAAAAGTTCCATATCAGTATCCAGACAGCTCAGTTGCATTTGTTTGCGTTTTTGGCAGCTGTTGCTTTAGGTACATTTGCAGGTGGCCCAATTGGTGACAAGATTGGTCGTAAAGCTGTTATCTGGGTATCATTTGTGGGTATGGCTCCATTTGCATTAATGATGCCGTATGCAAACTTGTTTTGGACAACAGTCTTATCAATTATTACTGGTTTGGTGTTGTCGTCTGCTTTCGCTGCAATGGTGGTTTATGCACAAGAAGCTGTACCGGGCCGTGTTGGTATGATCGCAGGTTTAATGTTTGGTTTAATGTTCGGTGTAAGTGGTATTGCCGCAGCAGGGCTAGGGCATTTAGCAGATGTTAACGGCATTGAATGGGTATTTGGTTTATGTTCATTGTTACCATTATTAGGTTTCGCAACCGCATTTTTACCAAACACAAAGGTTAAATAAAACCATCACTCCGTTGTTTTAAATCCTCCAGTCTTAAAAAGGTTGGGGGATTTTTTATTAGAAAAGAGAACTATATATTAGGGTGATAAATTTATTTTAATTAAAAATAATAAAGTTAATTCAATAGGCTATCTTGTCCTATGAAAAAAATTGTTTAAAATCGCAAGGCAATATATCAAGACATAAATTGATAATATTGTAGAAATAGTAATAATTTCTTAATTTATTGAATTTATTATATAAAATAAAATTTATTATGGGTGGTATGAAGTGTTCGCTATTAAGCAATTATCATTAAGTGTTTTTCTCGTTTCTACATTAACTTTAGTTGCATGCGGTGGTGGGGGGGGAGGAAGTTCTACGGACGGTTCTTCTACATCTTCAAAGTCAAATCCTAATGAAATCCCGACTTTATCATCCACTCCATTGATTAATTACACTACAACTTTTGAGCAAAATCTCACTATAATTAATGAAAAAAATAATGGCATATCAACCCAGCTTGTTCCAAGTAATGGATCTAGTAAAAGTGTGATTGAACCTAGTTATAGTGTAAGAACTTATGGGAGTTTAGGGCTTTCATTTTATTATAAATTAGATAGAAATCAATTTGTTAGGGTTGAATATGATAAGCTTTCTGGTAAGGTGGTAAGTGCAAGAATTGATACGGAGAAATCTTCCTTAACTTGTAGGGATGATAAATGGACTCCTGAAGGTTGTGAAGGAATTAGTGTGATTTATGATGATCGTACTGGTGATTCAACACTATTATTTAATAATAAAAAATTTGAAGATTCATATTACTCGAATAATGAAAAGGTAACGTATTTAGTTACATTGAATGGTACGGTAAAAGGGAGTATTAGTAGTAAACCTTTAGAATTTACAGATTTTGAAAAGACCCATAATGGTGAAATTACTGTTAATGGTAAGAAAATGGATATTCTTCGAGCCTATATGAGAAATACTCAGCTTGTTGTTCAATTTACGAATGGTGAGAGCTTATATTTGCTTACAGGTAAATCATCAGGGCTGATTAACACTTATTATACAGGAGAAGAGAGTCTCTCTAGTGCGGCGGCTATGGGAACATTAAAAAAACTAGATAACGATCGAGTAAATGTAGAATTTAATAACGTTTACTTTAATTCCAAGACGGGATCTAACTCTAAAATAGCCTCAGGAAATATTACTTTAATTAATAGTTATGCCAAAATTGATATCTCAAATGTAGGAAAAATTGATACAAACGAGGTTTATGCTTATGAACTCTCTAATAAAGAAATAACTTACTTTATTACATCTACTGCTGGGCATGGTTATATCACTGTTCAAGGTCAAAATCCTGTGAATGTTCAGATAAATGGCTATTCTTGTACTTTAAGTGATTGTAAAAATGTATTGATCTCTAAAGATGGTTCTTATATCCAACTGAAGGGTACAAAGCTGGGTGATGTGAGTGTGACTGGTTCAATTCGAACAAATATTCATTAAGTGATTCATTTCACCTTGGACTATTTAGATAGGAGTGAGGTGACGGTTAATATTCGGCATTTTACGAATACAAAAGTTAAATAAATGAAAAGACTCTCAGCCATATTAGGCTGAGAGTCTTTTTAAGATAAATATAGTTCCCATTGAAAAGGCTATTTTTGAATACCAAACTTAAATACGGTGACACTGTTATAAGTTTGATTTGGGTTCAAACGTGTAGAAGGGAAAGTTGGTTGGTTAGGGCTGTCTGGAAAATGCTGCGTTTCTAATGCTAGCGCGTCTGCTTGTCGATAAAGTACACCGTTTGCACCTGCAACATTTCCTAGTAAATGATTGGCCGTATACATTTGAACGCTTGGTTCGGTAGTTAAAACCTGCATGGTTCGTTTAGATTTTGGATCAACTACATGAGCAGCAAGATTTAATTTCCCTTGAGACTTTTGATTAATTACCCAAGTTTGGTCATAGCCATATCCATACGCCAATTGCTGATTATTCGCTCGAATATCTTTCACAATGGCTTTAGGAGCCCTAAAATCAAAAGGTGTACCTGCAACTGAAGCAATTTCACCTGTTGGTAAAGAGTTTTGATCGGTTACCAAAATACGGTCTGCATTGAGTTGTACCACATGATCTAGTACACCATAAGGGTTATTGCCTGCGCCTGATAAGTTGAAATAGCTATGGTTGGTGAGATTAACGACTGTAGGCTGATCAGTTTTGGCCTTATATTCAATCTGGAATTCATTTTGATCTGAAAGACTATAGATCACTTCCACATCTAATTTTCCGGGAAAACCTTGATCACCATTTGGACTGCTTAACTTAAGGGAAGCTTTAACGGTTTCACCTTTAGAAACGAGGGGCTTAACTTGCCAAACACGTTTATCAAAACCAGGATTACCGCTATGTAATGAATTCGGTCCATTATTTTTTTCAAGATTATACGTTTTTCCATCTAAGCTAAATTTAGCATTACCAATACGGTTTGCATAACGGCCAATCAATCCGCCAAAATGAATCCCTTCCTTGGTATCAGTGAATTCATAGCCTTTTAGATCATCGAAGCCCAAAACGATATTATTTTGTTTACCTTGTGCATCGGGAGTCAAAATCTGTGTAATTACACCACCAAAACTAATAAAAGATACGGAGACTCCTTTGTTATTGCTCAGGGTGTATAGATCAACTTTTTGACCATCTTGAGTTGTGCCATATTGCTTTACATTTAATGTTGCGGCATTTGCAAGTTGTGCAAAGCTATAAATCGTAACACCTAAAATTACTAATTTTTTCATGTTTATACTCTATATTGTAATAGTTGGACTGGATGAATATAAGATTGATTTTTCATCTTTTTAAAGAGTTTTTTATTATATATAGTGTTAATGATCATTAGCTTCATTAATTCTAAGTATTGAACGAAATGGCATAATTTAAGCTTATAAAGTAATTAAACTGATTAGCAAAATTCAACGGTAAGCTATTTTTATGACTCATCCTGACTCGATTTTAAAATTTTCACTTGGTCTCAGTGGTCTATCATTTGAAATAGACAACCAGCACATTCAAATTGAGCAGGGCTTGGATTTTGTTGATTCAAAAAGTATCAGCCATGGTGTTATTGATGAGCTTGCTATCGAGAAGATGATTTATTTCATTGAAGAAATTATAGAGTCTCAGCCATTAAGAAATCTAAATATAAGTAGTATGGCTGTTACGTCTGATGCAGCTATGACACAACTTAGTGAGTTATTTTTTAGTGCTAAAAAGCAAATCAGTCGTATTGAGCTTGAGCATGGATTTAATGATTTTATTGAGCGCTTGAGCTACTACACAAATCAAGTGGCTCCAAATCAGCTTTATATTTTTACTTACTTTGTATTTGTTCGAGAGATGATGCATCACTTAAGAGTTGAGCAAATTCAAATCCTTTAAGAAATCACTTTCTCAATCTGCCAACTCATCATAAATCCAGTTTAAAAACAGCTCAATTTTAGGAATAAACTGGTGGGTTCGGGGGTAAACCAAATGATGAGCAGAAATAGGAATTGATAACTCATCTGCAAAAACTCTCACTAACTTTCCAGATTCCAAATAATTTTGAGTAAGCAAATTACTTTCTAAAACAAAACCTAGGCCGTGTGTGGCCGCTTCAAGTGACATATAAGAGCGGTCAAAACTCAAAGTGTAGGGAAACTCAGGAATACTTAAACCCTGATGGGCAAACCATTGGGGCCAAGTGACTAAGGTTGACCGCGATAAAATCAGTTCTTTTTTTAATAAATCTTGTGGCTTATGCACTGGGCTACGCTCAAGTAGCTTAGGGGATGCAAGCACTTCTAGCTTTTCATTACGAATTGTTCTGATTTCCACACCCGTCCAGTTAGGTAAGCCATGGCGGATATCAATGTCAATCTTGTCGCGAGTAAAGTGCAAATTTTCATAAGAACACGACAGGTTGACCTGAATCATAGGGAATTTTTCTTTAAATGATTCGAGGCGTGGCAGTAGCCAAAGCAAACCAAAACTTGGCGAAGAATGAATATATAAACTGTCTTTAGGGCTTTTATCGGCGGCTTTTTCAGTGGCTAACATCAGGTTATGCAAGATGGTCGTGACGTCTTGAAAATAGCGTTCGCCAGAAGGGGTAAGCGTCACACCACGGGCACCACGAATAAATAAACTCTGCCCAATCATTTCTTCTAGTTTGGCAATTTGATGGCTTACTGCTGAAGGCGTGAGGCTTAAATTCTCTGCTGCCTTGGCAACATTGCCAAAACGAGCAGTTTGTTCAAAAGCCTGTAGTGTTTTAATTGAAGGCATCTGGTTGAAATTGTTTTCACTGCTATCCATGAAATGATCCGTTTTTATCCCTAAAACTTATTTAAAAATAGCACAGGCATGAATTTTTTTCATGCCTAGTTGAATTCGAGATGATTGCTGGAACTCCTGAAAAAAGAGAATCTAAGTCCGAACTCAGGAAATAAAGCGTAAAAGAGGATTCAACATGTTACTACAAGGAAAAGTGGCATTAATTACCGGTGCAGCATCAGAACGTGGAATTGGGCGAGCAACCGCAGAAATCTTTGCACAGCAAGGTGCCAAAGTTGTCATTGTTGATTTAGATCTTGCTCAAAGCCAAAACGCTGCAAAGGCACTTGGTGAATGGCATTTAGGTCTTGCTGCAAACGTTGCAAATGAAGAGCAGGTCAAAGCAGCTGTTGAACAAGCTATACAATACTATGGAAAAATCGATATTTTAATTAATAATGCAGGCATTACCCAACCCGTAAAAACACTAGATATTCAACGCAATGATTATGACCGTGTTTTAGATGTCAGCCTACGCGGAACACTCATTATGTCGCAAGCTGTTATTCCATTCATGAAAGCAAATGGTGGCGGAAGCATTGTGTGTCTATCTTCTGTTTCAGCACAACGCGGTGGTGGTATTTTTGGCGGGCCGCATTATAGCGCTGCAAAAGCAGGGGTTTTAGGTTTGGCAAAAGCGATGGCTCGTGAATTTGGTGTTGACCAGATTCGTGTGAATTCTCTTACTCCGGGTCTTATCCAAACTGATATTACAGGCGGTTTAATGAATGATGACCGTCGTCATGACATTCTTGCTGGTATTCCGCTCGGCCGTTTAGGTAAAGCTCAAGACGTTGCAAATGCAGCACTGTTTTTGGCAAGTGATCTGTCAGCTTACCTAACTGGTGTAACACTCGATGTAAATGGTGGCATGCTGATTCACTAAAGCTTGCCATTTAAAAACTAAAAATAGAATGATGGTCACAAGAGGATACTGTGGCCAAATGTAAAGGGATTCGCATGATGGATACAGTATTTTCATCTGAAGTAGATACGGCAGTTCGTAAATCGGCGTATCGAAAAATTGCATTTCGGCTTATGCCATTTTTAATGCTTTGTTATTTTTGTGCCTATTTAGATCGAGTAAATGTTGGTTTTGCCAAGCTCCAGATGATGAGCGATTTACAGTTTAGTGAAGCTGTATATGGGCTAGGCGCAGGGATTTTCTTTATTGGTTATTTCCTATGTGAAGTGCCAAGTAACATCGTACTCCACAAAGTAGGCGCAAGACGCTGGATTGCCCGCATCATGATTACATGGGGCATTTTGTCAGGCTGTTTTGCCTTTGTTCAAACAGAATGGCAATTTTACACTTTACGTTTTTTACTCGGTGTTGCCGAAGCGGGTTTGGCCCCAGGCTTATTGCTTTACCTCACTTACTGGTTCCCATCTTATCGTCGAGCACGCATGACTGTACTTTGGTTTATTGCGATTCCAATTTCGGGAATGATTGGTGGGCCACTTTCGGGTCTAATCATGGACCGAATGAGCGGTGTGCATGGCTGGTTCGGTTGGCAGTGGATGTTTTTAATTGAAGCGATTCCTACAGTTGTTGTCGGTTTGCTCGTACTCGCTGTTTTAAAAGATTCCGTTCAAGACGCGAACTGGCTAACTCAAGACGAGAAAAACTTGGTTAAGCAAGAGCTTGCTCAAGATAACCAACACAAAGAAGGTCACGGTAGCATTAAAGAGTTTGTCGCGGATAAACGTTTATGGTTACTTGCAGGTATTTACTTCTGTGTGGTGATGGGTCAATACGCCATTACCTTTTGGCTACCCACTCTCATCCGTAACTCAGGTATCAGTGATAACTGGCATATTGGGCTACTTACGAGTCTTCCTTATATGTGTGCCATTGTAGTTATGCTTTTGGCAGGGCGTAGTGGTGACCATTTCCAAGAACGCCGTTGGCACTTAATTATCCCAATGTGTGCGGGTGCGATCGCACTCACACTTGCGACTTTGCTCGCTTCAAATCTGACACTTTCTTTAATTTGCCTCTGTATTGCAGCCTCAGGTGTGCTCACTGCATCTTCTTTATTCTGGATGTTACCAACCAACTTTTTGGGTGGTGTTTCGGCAGCGGCAGGTATTGCAGCAGTCAATAGCTTTGCCAACCTTGCTGGATTCTGCTCACCTTATTTAATTGGTTGGGTCACCACCAACACAGGCTCAAATGCAATCGGCATGTTTTTAATCACAGCAGTATTATTTTTCGGTGCCAGTTTGGTTCTGCGTGTTCCAGCAAAACTGGTCAATCGTTAATAAGGAATAGTAAATGACAATGTTAAATGTTGATAAAGCAGGCCAAATTGCCGAGTTGCAACAACGTGCCTACCACATTCGCCAACATGCTTTACGCATGGGGCAAGTACAAGGCCAAGGCTATGTAGGCCAAGCTTTGGGGGCAGCCGATCTACTCGCAGTATCTTATTTCCATGCCATGAAATATCAGCCAGAAAACCCTGAGTGGGAAGGCCGTGACCGTTTTTATCTCTCTATTGGGCACTATGCAATTGCACTTTATGCAGCCTTAATTGAAGCAAAAATTATCCCGCTTGAAGAACTTGAAACCTATGGAGCCGATGACAGTCGGTTACCGATGTCGGGCATGGCTTCATATACACCGGGCATGGAAATTACAGGTGGGTCATTGGGTCATGGTCTTGGAATTGCAGTCGGCGCATGTCTAGGGCTGAAACAGAAAAAGTCGGATGCTTTTGTTTATAACTTGCTGTCTGATGGTGAGTTAAATGAAGGCTCAACATGGGAAGCAGTAATGTCTGCCTCTCATTGGAAGTTAGATAACCTGATTGCCATTATTGATGTAAATAACCAACAGGCAGATGGGCACTCCAGCGAAATTTTAGCTTTTGAACCCATTGTAGACCGTTGGCAATCATTTGGTTGGTATACCCAACGCGTAGATGGCAACGACATGGAAGCTTTACTTAAGGCATTCGACCAAGCACGAAACTATGAGGGAACGTGCCCACGCGTCATTATTTGTGACACCAAGATGGGTAAAGGAGTGTCGTTCTTGGAAAGCCGCGAAAAAACTCACTTCATTCGTGTTGATGAACATGAATGGGACGATGCTTTAAATATTTTGACCCACTACGGACAGTAAGGAACACACCATGAGCCAGTTAGCCAATCCTGCTAAGAAAAAACTAACCACTTCGGCAATGATTGCTTCTATTGCTGCCGAGGGTCAACCGACCAAACCCGCACCATTTGGACACGCATTGAATGCCTTGGCAAAAGAGCGTGACGATATTGTGGGGTTATCAGCAGATTTATCTAAATACACTGACTTACATATCTTTGCCAAAGAAAACCCAGACAAGTTTTTCCAAATGGGCATGGCAGAACAACTTTTGATGAGTGCAGCAGCAGGACTCGCTCGTGAAGGGTTTGTTCCCTTTGCAACCACCTATGCAGTGTTTGCATCACGCCGTGCCTATGACTTTATTTGTATGGCGATTGCAGAAGATAACCTGAATGTCAAAATTGTGGCGGCACTTCCGGGGTTAACCACAGGCTACGGCCCAAGTCATCAGGCGACTGACGATATTGCGATTTTTCGAGCAATGCCGAACTTGATGGTCATTGACCCATGTGATGCCTTGGAAATCGAACAGGCGATTCCTCAAATTGCTGCGCATAATGGCCCAGTATATATGCGTTTATTGCGTGGACAGGTTCCATTAGTGCTCGATAAATACAATTACCAGTTTAATTTGGGTAAGGCGCAGGTGATTAAACCGGGTAAAGACTTACTCATTATTTCGACGGGTTTATTGACCATGCGTGCGCTTGAGGCCGCCGAAGAGCTTGAAAAAGAGGGTATTGAGGTTTCGGTGCTGCATGTACCTACAATTAAACCTTTAGATGAACAAACTATTTTGGATGAAGTCGCAAAAGGTGGTCGACCTGTTTTAACTGCCGAAAATCACTCAGTCATTGGTGGCTTAGGCGAAGCAGTCGGGTCCTTACTTTTAAGAAATGGTCAACATCCACGCTTCGATATGATTGGTTTACCAGATGCATTTTTAGATGCAGGGGCATTACCAACTTTGCATGATCGCTATGGTATTTCAACTGAAGTAGTTAAAGAGAAGATTAAGTCACATTTGAAGTAGAAGTAATGTCTGCTTGATATAAGTAGTATTGAAATAGATTCTTTGAAATCTCTCAATCTTAAAAGTTGGGGGATTTTTTATCTCAATATGCTAATGAAATGTAGACATCAATTAACAGGAAGTTGGCTGTTTTGAAGGTTTGGTTTAAATAATTATGTGTTATAAGATGAATAAAAATTATAAATAGGATTTGAAAAAATGAAAAAAATACACTTTAGTCTATTAAGTTTTTTAATGTTGGCTGGATGTGGTGAAAATAACCAAAGTATAGTACCAAATAAAGATAATACATTGTTTATACAAGGTATTAGTGTTAATGAAAAGGTTGAATTAAACCCAGCCATAACCAACTATGACCTAATTGCCTATGGTAATGAACCTACTGAGGCTGTCTTGATTAATTTAACGGGACAGGAAAAAAAACTCTTGGGCTCTATTTCATTAAAACCTTATTCAAATATAGCGAGTTTAGATTATTTGGTATGGAAGGATACTTTAAATAAGGCACTTATATGTTTACCACTCTTAACTTGTCCAGATGGTACGACATATAAGATAGAAAATTTCGGGGATAAATTTAAATTGAGTTTTGATTTGAATCAGTCCAAAAATGAGTTCTCAGTAACTTCTATAAACGGAGAGGAGGTAGGAAATAGAGTTCCCGTAGTTGTGTCTGGGAATATAAATTTTACAGTTCCTTCAAATTGGCCATTGTTTCAAAAAGATAGGTTTTCAGCTATCAAAGTTAATGATATTGCTATTGATGGAAGTATTTTTAAAATTATAGATTTTGAAGAGTCAAAGCAATATTATAATAATGAATTAATATACACTACAAAAAAATTTACTTTGAAGAAAAATGAAGATATTTCATATTTAAGTATAATATTTTATGAAAATAAGGTGAAAAGTAATGCATTAATTAATTTGGTATATAAAGGTGGGGATTTTACAAATATAGAGAAATTGAGCGATCAGTTTTGGAAGGAAGATCAAAAAAATATAGAGTTTAATATCGAAAATATAGAATTGATTGATCATACTAATAATAAGAAACTAAATGTTAGTGTAAATATGAACATGCCTAAAACTTATAGTGACTTACAATTTGGGGATCAAAAAATAGTAATGTTGCCTATTCACAATCGTTATATAGCTACAGTTAAAAATGATCAAAAAATTTATAATCTAGGTTTTGAAAATAGTAATGAATTAATTGATATATCTATCATTCAAGAGCTTGCAGGACATTTAAGCGTTAAAACAATAGTTGGTGAACAAGAGTTCATGTGCGGAAATCGAGAAATACCTTGTTCTGGCATAACTTCAGATAGTGATAGACAAACCTTTTATTTTCATAATGTAAAAGCAGGAGCAAATACACTTAATGGTATGACTCATATTACAGGGGTCTTTGAACAAAAATAAAAAATCCCCTCAATTGAGGGGATTTTCCTTTAATAACTTAAGCAATCGAATCATCTAAATTCGGCCCTAACCAACGCTTCGCTTCGTCCAGTGTCCAACCTTTACGTTTTGCATAATCTTCAAGTTGGTCTTGAGAGATTTTACCCACGTTAAAGTATTCACTTTGAGGATGTGAATAATAGAAACCACTTACCGAAGATGGCGGCATCATTGCAAAGTGTTCAGTCAGTTTAGTGCCGATTTTATCTGTAGAACCTAACCAGTCAAACAACACCGCTTTTTCAGAGTGCTCTGGACACGCTGGGTAACCCGGTGCAGGGCGAATACCGACATATTTCTCTTTAATCAGCTCTTCATTGCTGAGCTGTTCATCAGCTTTATAACCCCAGAACTCTTTACGAATGCGTTCATGTAAGTGTTCGGCAAAGGCTTCTGCAAAACGATCGGCTAGTGACTGAACTAAAATTGCAGAGTAGTCATCACCTTTAGCTTTGTACTCGTTTGCTAATTCTTCTGCACCAAAAATCGATACAGTGAATCCACCTAAGTAGTCCTGTTGCTCACGGTCAGTACGAATGTAATCTGCCAAAGACAAGTTTGGTTTACCTGTCACTTTGTCTGATTGCTGACGTAAATGTTCAAAGGTATGTGTAACATTTTGACCAGCTTCATCAAATACGCTGACGGTGTCGGCGTCAGTACGCTGAGCAGGGAACATACCAAATACAGCACGTGCATCAAAAAGGTTGTTGTCGATAATATCTTTCAACATTGCTTGAGCTTGATTGTACAAATCTGTTGCAGCTTCACCAACCACTTCATCTTCTAAAATTTTCGGGAATTTACCTGCCAAGCTCCAAGAAATGAAGAATGGTGTCCAGTCAAAATATTCAACTAATATTTCAAGTGGGTAATTAGTTAAGACTTGCGTTCCCAAAAGATTTGGTTTTGCTGGAACGTAGCTTTCATCAATTTTAAAACCGTTTTTAACAGACTCTGCATAAGTCAGTTTGGCAGCTTTGGGTTGTTTGTTGGCTAAGCGCTCACGAATTTTGACATATTCAGCGCGGTGCTCTTCAATGAATTTTCCACGCATTTCTTTTGAAAGCAGGGTAGTTGCAACACCCACAGCACGTGAGGCGTCAGCAACATAAATCACTGCATCGTTATGGTACTGAGGATCAATTTTTACTGCTGTATGTGCTTTCGATGTCGTAGCACCACCAATCAATAAAGGAATATTAAAGCCTTTACGTTGCATTTCTTTAGCAACAAAAACCATTTCATCTAAAGACGGGGTAATAAGACCTGACAACCCGATGATGTCACATTTTTCATCAATTGCAGTTTGCAAGATTTTCTCGCAAGGTACCATCACACCAAGGTCAACAATATCGTAACCATTACAGCCGAGTACAACACCCACAATATTTTTACCAATATCGTGTACGTCGCCCTTAACAGTTGCCATCAGGACTTTACCTTTAGATTGGCTACCAGTTTTTTCAGCTTCAATATACGGATTAAGCCAAGCCACAGCTTGCTTCATGACACGTGCAGATTTAACAACCTGAGGTAAGAACATTTTGCCTGAACCGAACAAGTCACCGACCACGTTCATACCGTCCATCAATGCGCCTTCAATCACATCTAATGGACGTTTAGCTTTTAGGCGAGCTTCTTCGGTATCTTCGTCAATGTATGTGGTAATACCTTTAACCAACGCATATTCAAGACGTTTTTCTACAGGCTCGTTACGCCATTCAAGGTTTTCTGCTTCGCGCTGAGCACCACTATGACCACGAAACTTTTCAGCTACTTCAAGTAGTTTTTCTGTGGCGTTTTGACCAGATTCACCTTGGTTCTGGTTTAAAACAACATCTTCAACTGCATCTTTGAGTTCTTTAGGAATATCATCATAAATTGCCATTTGACCGGCATTTACAATCCCCATGGTCATGCCTTGTTTAATGGCATGGTACAAGAACACAGAGTGAATCGCTTCACGAACAGGCTCATTTCCACGGAACGAGAATGATACGTTCGATACGCCTCCAGAAATCATGGCGTGAGGTAAGTTCTGTTTAATCCAACCTGTGGCTTCAATAAAATCGACGCCATAGTTATTGTGTTCTTCAATCCCTGTTGCCACTGCAAACACGTTCGGGTCAAAAATAATATCTTCAGCAGGGAAGCCCACATCGTTAACCAAAACGTCATAAGAACGTTTACAGATTTCACGCTTACGTGCAGCAGTGTCTGCCTGACCAGTTTCATCAAAGGCCATCACAATAATTGCAGCACCATATTGGCGACACAAGCGAGCTTTTTCGACAAACTCGTCATAACCTTCTTTTAAGGAAATCGAGTTAACAACAGGTTTACCTTGTACACATTTTAAGCCAGCTTCAATGATTTCCCATTTTGATGAGTCAATCATGATCGGCACACGTGAAATATCTGGCTCAGATGCCACAAGATTTAAGAAATGAACCATCGCATTTTGCGAATCGAGCATCCCTTCATCCATGTTAATGTCAATAATCTGTGCACCAGCTTCCACTTGTTGCTGTGCAACTTCTAAAGCTTCTGAAAAGTTTTCTTCACGAATTAAGCGTAAGAATTTTTTTGAACCGGTAACGTTAGTACGTTCACCCACATTAACGAACAATGAGTCATCATAAATATTAAATGGTTCTAAACCACTCAAACGACAAGCAGGCTTAGTTTCAGGAATTTGACGAGGTGCAATGTCTTTTACAGCATTGGCAATAGCACGAATATGGTCTGGTGTTGTACCACAGCAACCACCTGTAATGTTAATGAGGCCACTTTCTGCAAATTCTTTTAAGAAGGCAGCAGTTTGCTCAGGTGTTTCATCATACTCACCAAAAGCGTTTGGTAAGCCAGCATTTGGATGGGCAGAAATGAAAGTATCAGCAACATCAGATACGGTTTTAACGTGGGGGCGCATGGCATCTGCACCAAGGGCACAGTTGAAACCAATTGAAAGCAAGTCGCCATGACGTACAGAGTTCCAGAACGCTTCGGCAGTTTGACCAGTTAAGGTGCGGCCTGATGCATCGGTAATAGTCCCTGAAATCATGAGTGGTAATTCATGACCAATTTGCTTAAAGACTTCTTTCACCGCAAAAATTGCAGCTTTACAGTTTAATGTATCAAAAACGGTTTCAATCAGAATGATATCTGCACCACCTTCAATCAGCGCATGAGTGGCCTCAATATAGTTTTCTTTTAGCGCATCAAAGGTAATGTTACGAAAGGCAGGATCATTTACATTGGGTGAAATTGAACAGGTACGCGATGTTGGACCGAGTACACCCGCTACAAAACGAGGTTTATCTGGAGTCGAATACTTTTCACAGGCTGCTTTGGCTAAACGGGCTGCTTCACGGTTAATCTCAGGAACAAGGTCTTCCATGTGGTAATCAGACATAGAAACACGTGTGCCGTTAAAGCTGTTGGTTTCGATAATGTCTGCACCAGCATCAAGGTAAGCTTCATGAATGCCTTGAATGATTTCTGGCTGTGTCAAAACTAAAAGGTCATTGTTACCTTTTAAGTCATGTGCCCAATCGGCAAAACGCTCACCACGGTAGTCGGCTTCTTCCAATTTATGGCGCTGGATCATCGTTCCCATTGCACCATCAATAATCAGAATGCGTTTAGCAAGAAGCGCTTTTAGGGTGGCAAGCGTAGACATAGAAAACCCCGATCTTTTATATGAATTTAAAAATGCGGCGCTATTGTAACAGAATAGCAGCACAATTGATGATCTATGACGACCCACCATTCACCGTAAATTAGTCGTAAAAAAAAGTGTTTTCGAACAAAAAGAGGGCATTTTTTCATCAAAAATTCATAAAATGATCATGATATTGAAATATTTCATCTCCAATATTCGGTTTTATGACAATTAGGCTGTTTAAAAAAACGTCATATAGGTAATTTTTTAGATATTTTTGCTTTAAAAATAGTCATAAATAAGGAAGATATAAATTGATTTAAATTATTGTATTTTAATAAAAAAATAAAATTGATCGAGGAAAGCTGCATCAAATGAGGTCAAAATATGAAAAATTGACTTCATCAGGCGCCGCTTTGTCATATAATTGTCATAATTTAATTTAAGAATACAGAGGATTTTTCTATCCTCTTACCGTCTGCATGAATTCTAATCTACCCCCTGTTTCGGATTCAAAACTTGCGGCAAACCTGCAAGTCAAATCGACGAATGTACATGTCCCGACACCTAAGTTCTTTATGCCGGTGTTTCTGACAATTATTGTTGCAACACTTATTTATATTGGATTTCAGGTGAGTGCTGATTTAGCGCATGTACCGCCTTTGAGTCTTTATTCGGTTATTCTCTTATCTACTGCACTCTTGATTGCTTTAGGCTTTGAGTTTGTAAATGGCTTCCATGATACTGCAAATGCAGTAGCGACAGTGATTTACACCAATGCTTTACCTGCACCGGTTGCAGTCATGTGGGCAGGTTTTTGTAATTTTCTTGGGGTAATGGTTGCAAGCGGCGCAGTCGCTTACGGCATTATTGCATTGTTGCCTGTTGAATTGATTATGAACATGGGTAGCGGTGCAGGTTTCGCAATGGTTTTTGCGCTTCTTATTGCTGCGATTCTCTGGAACTTAGGTACTTGGTTCTTGGGTATTCCTGCTTCTAGCTCTCATACTTTGATTGGTTCAATCTTGGGTGTGGGCATTATGAACCATCTGTTGAGTGCATCGACTGGCGTAACGACCAGTGGTGTTGATATGGATCAGGTGATTAAAGTCGGTAAGGCCTTATTATTTTCACCTTTAATTGGTTTTGCTTTTGCAGCGATTGTATTCTTGTTGGTTAAAACTATTTTTAAACGCCAATTAGAATTATTCCAACCACCAGAAGGTAATAAACCACCACCAGCAATCATTCGTGCAATTTTAATCTTTACCTGTACAGGTGTAAGTTTTGCACATGGTTCTAATGACGGTCAAAAAGGTATGGGTTTAATCATGCTGATTTTGGTTGGTCTGGTGCCTTTGGCTTATTCATTGAATAAAAACCTTGATACACAACAAGTTCAATCATTCCATCAGCTTTCTTCTCAAACTGCCGTACTTTTGAATCAAAATCAGCCAGAATTAACCGATGAAAAAGCACGTGTTATTTTGACTAAATATATTCAGACTAAACAGCAAACTCCGGAAGTAGTGCCTGCATTGGCAAGCATGACTGATCATTTGGGTGAGCGAGTTTCTAGCTATAGCAACTTAAAAGACATTCCAGAAGCTGCAATTAGTGAAATTCGTAATGACATGTATTTAAGTACAACGACGTTTAAGCGTTTGGATAAAGCAGATGCTTTACCAAAAATGGATCAATCACAAGAAAAACTCGTGAAAGAATACCGTAGTAGCTTAGATTCATTCTTACAATACATTCCAACTTGGGTGAAAGTAGCAGTTGCTTTGGCACTTGGCTTAGGCACCATGGTTGGCTGGAAACGTATTGTTGTGACTGTAGGTGAACGTATTGGTAAACATCATATGACTTATGGTCAGGGGATGTCTGCTGAGCTTGTAGCAATGAGTACAATTGCAGCTGCCGACGGTTTAGGTATGCCTGTTTCAACAACACACGTTTTAAACAGTGCTGTTGCAGGTACCATGGTAGCGAATAGATCGGGTTTAAACTTCAATACAGTTAAAACGATTTTATCTGCATGGGTATTTACACTTCCTGCAACAATCTGTTTGTCTGGCGGTTTGTACTGGTTATTCTTACAGTTTGTATAAAAGTATTTAAAAAATTAAAGCCACTGTTCACAGTGGCTTTTTTATTTGTTTATTTTTAACGTTCAGTCTATTTTCATGTACATTCAATTATAAATTAACGAGTCGTTATAAAGCCTCAAGTAACTTCAGAGGCTCGGCTTAAAACTTGTATATCAGGATAGATTATGGATGCGGTTCAAATAGATCAGCTAAAACAACAATTTCCACTTATTGAGACACTGCAAGCCTATCAAGAAACATTTTGGTTTACACCTCATTGCTATCCTTTAAAAGAAGCTTTAGAAAAAGTTGGATTAATAGCCGAAGACGTAAGTGAAGCAGAAGCCAGATTAGAGCGTTTCGCACCTTATTTGGCAAAAGTATTTCCTGAAACTCAAGCGCAACATGGAAAAATTGAATCAGAGATCGTTGAAATTACTCATATGCAACAAGCACTTTCTTCAACAGAACAAGTGCAACTGAGCGGAGCATTCTGGCTGAAAAAAGATAGCCATTTACCTATTTCAGGTTCAATTAAAGCGCGTGGTGGTATTTATGAAGTCTTGGCTCACGCCGAAAAGTTGGCAATTGAGGCTGGACTTCTCAAGATGGAAGACGATTACAGTAAGTTAGATCAAGAGTCATTTAGGGCATTCTTTTCTAAGTATCAAATTGCAGTAGGTTCTACAGGTAACCTAGGGCTTTCCATAGGCATTATGAGCGCCAAACTGGGTTTTAGAGTCACTGTTCATATGTCTGCCGATGCTAGACAATGGAAAAAAGATAAACTGCGTTCACTGGGCGTTAATGTTGTGGAATATGCCAGTGACTATGGCGTAGCTGTTGAAGAGGGAAGAAAAGCAGCAGAGCAAGATCCATACTGCTTTTTTATTGATGATGAAAACTCAAAAACATTATTTTTAGGCTATGCAGTTGCAGGAATACGCTTAAAACAACAATTTGAGCAAAAACAAATTAAAGTCGATGCTGAACACCCATTATTTGTTTATTTGCCGTGTGGCGTTGGTGGTGGCCCTGGTGGGGTAAGTTTTGGTTTAAAACTGGCTTTTGGTGAGCATGTACATTGTATCTTTGCAGAACCCACCCATTCGCCATGTATGTTACTGGGTGTCCACACAGGTTTGCATGATCAGATTTCAGTGAATGACATTGGCCTCGATAATGTAACTACCGCAGATGGGCTCGCAGTAGGCCGTGCTTCAGGTTTTGTAGGTCGTGCTATGCAGCAGTTAATTGATGGCTATTACACCATTGATGATGAACGCTTATATGAGCTCATTGCGCTTTTAAATCAAACTGAAAATATTCAGCTTGAGCCTTCTGCGGTGGCAGGAATGATGGGGCCATATTATGTCCAGACGAGTCCTGATTATTTGGCTTTACATCAACTATCAACTGAGCAGTTACAGCAGGCAACTCATGTGATATGGGCGACAGGAGGCGGTATGGTGCCGCCTGATGAAATGCAAAAATATCTATCACACTTTCAAAATAAATAGATAAACACAGAAAAAAGCCCAATTCTAGAATTGGGCTTTAATATAATTATTTTTTAGATGATTTTCCGAAAGGTAGTTTTTCGGTTGCAAAGCCATAGATTGCAGCAAAAGGCAGGGCAGTTCTTGCTAAATAAGCAACACGCCACAATCCGCCGTGGTTGGCACCTTCCATCATAAGTTCAAGCGGATGGTCTAGCTCAGTTTCAGGATTTGCTACAGAAGACTCATTTCTTAAGTCATGAATCCAGATTGCAGCCATAATTGCATTGGTAGTTTCAGGGCTAAATGCTTCTACATCAAAAAGCTCTGCACCATTAAAAGCAGCTTTCAACAATGGATTTTTAGTCACAGAGTGAGTCGTTGTAGATGGAGCAATATTAATGCTGACGTGTTGTCCTTGATGGCGGGCCAAAATAGCACGCCATTGTTGAATGCGTTTTGCCAAAGCATAATTTGGCCCTTGTTCAACAACTAGACAGTCGGCGATGCCATAAGTTTTCCCATTTTCACAAGCAATTAAGTCTTGATATGGGGCTTGAAAAAAACGTTTTAAGGAAAGTGTTGAAACACCTTTCACTGCCATTTTTTGTAGTTTTGTACGTGATTTAAATTTTTGTTGAGCAGCTTTTGCGACTTCTTTAGGAACTGCATAAACATCGGTTGGCGTACACATAAACATAAGGCTCGTATCAGACTTATGCTCGCTCACAAATTGCATAATGCTATCCATGGCCATGGAAACACGAACATGCTTTTCACCATCTAAATAGGCAATTGCGGCCAAATCTAACTTTTGTGAAAACTGAACTAGCCACTGTGCGATTTCTGGTAATTGAGTCAATAAATTTGCACCCAATTTATCTTTTAATTCAGAAACTTTTGCTGACGAATCAATTTGTTCAACACTTGGCGCAATGAGGGTTGCGTTTCCTTGTTGAATCGTATCTAAAATCTTGCCCCAAACACGTGGGTTTGGTAAGTCGACAGCAACAATATTCGCTTTCCATTTGGCTAACCAAGGTAGAGGTCCTGCTTCTGAAGCTGCACCAAACAGCACCATGGTACGGTCAGATAAATCAAACCATTCTGGGTGAGCAATAGCTTCACGTAAAGCTTTGGCATGACTTGGTTCAATAATACCAGCCTCTTCCCAACGTTGAATCTGGTCCAGTAAGCTTTGCCCGCTTAGTTTTTGTCCTTTGTAAGGAACATACCATTCAGGTGCCGCATCACTTTCACCTTTAAGTTTTACTGTATGAAGTGGCGTAGATGAAGCAATATTAACCGCATCTTTTAAAAGGTAGTGTTTACTATCACGATAATAGTCAAAAATATGGTGAGCTTTATGCAAACCTTGCTTCGCAATAGTAATTGGGTGCTTGCTATTAGAAATCCCTTGTTTAACAAGTGCTTTAAAATATATTGGGTAATTTTTTCGCCAGTTTTTTTCATTCAACACTTGTTGTGCGGTTTTATTATCTACAACAGATAAAGCCTCTGACAAAATTTCTTGGCCAGTAAGAGATGTGCTTTGTTTTTTGGTTGAGGCGTGTACTGGAAATTGTAGACCTTCGACTTGACTTGTGCTGGACATAAAATATCTCGTTATACGACTGGGTTAATATACAGATGTATACATTATCTATGCCAATGAAAGGAAACGAGTGGCAATAACTGACAAAATAATATTGATTATTTATGTGATGAAACATGGAAGAGAAAATTATTATGATAAATTCATCTCATTTTGGTCTTAATTTTTTTCACAATTTTAGAACATTTTTATAGACTTACGTTACATAAATGATTATTTTGTATTAAGCAAATACATTAGTTTTAGCCTGAAGGTAAAATGTTCAAAATGTATCAATAATACAGATACAGAAATGATTAAAAACTAGACTTTTTTCTTAAAGGATAAGAAAAGTCAGACTGAATAAGAAAGAATTGGGGTGAAACTAGATAGAAGACAGCATAAGATTGTCTTTTAAAAATCTTGGGGATATGGTGATTTTTTTACACCATAATTTTCTAGTTTCATCCCATCTATTTTTGGGTTGGAACCCTCCATTTGTGTACTCACTTTATCATTTGATTGAACCTTATTTGTTTAAAGTAACTTCAAAATTACTTTAAAAGAAGCTATCTCTAACAACGTCCTTTTTTCGCTTGTCCTGGTGGGCAAAAGTCTCCTGGATGGTTGTGGTAAGGTGAATCTGGATCAATCACAATACTACCTTCAGGTGTATGAACTGCACAGGCTGATAATGACATTGTGAAAATTGCTGCTGCACAGAGAAGTAATGTTTTCATCTTGTTCTCGCTTTTTTATCATTCTCCATTTTACTATAGAAATATTTTGATTATTTTTCGATCTACTTTTGGTTAAGAATATATTTAATAATTCTGATTTAAAGAAACTAATCAGATCGTAAAATCGTTCGAAAGCCCACATGGGTTGCTGCTAAATCAAAGTCTTGCGGATAGCGGCTACTGTTACGATAACGTGAACAATAATTTTGTGCGCAAAGAAAAGATCCGCCTTTAATTACATATTGTGTACTGGTGATTTGTTGTTGTCTTAAATCAGAATAATTTCCCATATGCTGGTCATGAGCACCTTGATATGGAGATGATGTCCATTCCCATACATTTCCGATCATATCAAATAGTTTGAAATGATTTGGTGCAAAGCATCCAACGGGCGCAACATCTTTAAAGTGATCTTGATTCAGGTTTTGAAAGGGGAATTCACCTTGCCAGTAATTGGCTTGTGGATGTTGGTGTTCATCGGTAGGGGCTTGATGTAATGGTGTATCAGTTTGCGAATTCGCTTTAGCTGCATATTCCCATTCTAGTTCTGTTGGTAAATCACGTCCTAACCAGACTGCATAATGTTCAGCATCGTTTTTACTCACATATCGCACAGGTTCATTAGGATTAGCTACGGCACCATTATTGCCGTTTGGAGTTTTCCATGTATAGCCCGATTTTAGCTGCCACCATTGCTGTGGATGTTGAGGGTCTGGTGAAAAAACAGCAGCCTGCTTTTGTTTTTCGGCATCGGTGATATAACCCGTTGCTTTTACGAAACTAGCAAACTGAGCAACGCTGACTTCTGTCTGATCAATCCAGAATCCTTTGACTTCCCGTTGCTTTTTTCCAAAATTAAGTTCATCGGGATATGCTTTTTCAGAACCAAAATTAAAATGTCCATTACCAATTAAAACCATCCCAGCTGTAGGCTGTTTTAGCCAACCTTGAGGTAGTCCTGTATAGTTTTTACATTTCTCAATAGAACCCAAGTCAGTTAAAGAGATTTGCTGCTGAGACGATGGTGTGGATTCAGAAACTTGTGAAGATTGGCTACAGCCCGTCATAAAAGACAGGCTGATGGTCGTCACTAAAAATGGTTTCAATCTCATTTGGCGTTATATTCCTGCACACCATTTTTTTCAGTATATTTCTGATAGACCGATAAGAGTTCTTGCACTTTAGCAGGGTAAAGTTGAGCAACGTTCTGTCTTTCCCCTCGATCCGCTTTAATGTTGTATAGCTCCCAAGTTCCTGTACCTAATTCAGGTCGCCCTTGAAGTGCAATTTTCCACTCGCCTTGTTTTGCATATTTACTGCCATGTAGCTCATCGGCAAAACTAAAATTTTCGGGGCGAATCGTAGTTGTTTTATTTTCAAGTAAAGGTTTCCATGAAATCCCTGATGGCGTGTTAATGGTACGGCCATTGTATTGGCCTTGAGGTACTGGAATATGAGCATATTCTAGTAAAGTTGGGAAAACATCGAGTACTGATGCAAAGCTATGATTCGTTTCTTCTGCTTTTTTCTGATTAGGTAATTTAACAATTGCAGGGGCTGTCGTTGCACCTTCACCAGCTGTATCCTTCCACAAATGGAAAGGTGCAGCACTAACCTCAGCCCAACGTGGTCCAATATAGTGATACGAAGTCGGTGTACCTACATTTGCTACAGAGTTATCAAAGCCAGATTCACTGCCGTATCCTCCACGTACAAAACCTTCTGCCCCATTGTCGGAAACAAAGAAAATTAAGGTATTGTCATAAAGATTATTTTGTTTGAGATATTGAATAATTCGGCCCACATTGGCATCGAGATTTTCTACCATACCTGCATAGATTTCCATTTTACGGGCTTCTAGTGCTTTTTGTTCAGCAGTTAATTCATTCCATTTTCCATATTTTTGTGGAGCATTTTGAGTTGCAATAGGTTCGGCTGCTTCAAAGTTTGCCGGAATAATGCCAAGCTGTTTTTGACGCGCGATACGCGCATTACGAATTGCATCGTAACCAACATCGTAAACTCCGCGATATTTTTCACGGTATTCCGCAGGTGCCTGAATTGGCCAGTGAGGCGCTGTATAGGCAGCGTAAGCAAAGAACGGTTTGCCACTATTTTTGCCTGAGTCTAAATAGCTCAGTAATTTATCGGTAAAATAATTTGTCGAGAAAAAGTCATCAGGCAATGCTGAAACAGGAATAATTTGCCCATCTTCTGTATAAGTCGAATTTCGCTTAAATGCACTTGGCGCTTGTTTAAAGTGGTGATCTAGACCTTGTAATAATGTAAATGAATGGTCAAAACCTTTTGCATGGGCATTCGTTTCAGGGGTTAGCCCTAAATGCCATTTACCGCTGATATAAGTACGATAGCCATTATCTTTCAGCACTTGTGCAATCGATAATGAACGCTCATTTAAATATCCCTCATAACCAGGTTTTCCTTTTAAATGTTCTGGCGTGAGTTCAGCCATTGCACCAATACCTGCTAAATGGTGATCAGTACCAGAAATGAGTTGAGAGCGTGTTGGAGAACAGGTCGGGGCCGTGTGATAGTCAGTTAAAAGGCGACCTTCTTGCGCTAGGCTATCAATATTGGGTGTACGAATTTCACCACCGAAAGCCCCTAAGTCTGAATAGCCTAAGTCATCGGCCATAATAAATAAGATATTCGGTTGCTTAGGCGTGGTTACTACATTTTCTTGATTATCGTTTTCATTACATCCAGCCAAAGATAAGCTAAATAAAGCAATGGAGAGGCTAGATAAAATTGCTTTGTACTTCATTGTATCAACTGAATTATTAAAAGAATTGGCATGAGTTTAATCAGATGGTTTTTGCAATCAAAACAAGGAAAAGATCAAAGAAAATCAGAAAAAAGACTGAGAATTTATGGTGATAAACAAATGAGAAAAAAAGAAAAGCCCATTACGGGCTTTTTTTGAGTGCCTGACTTAGAACGGAATACGAGTCAGCTGATCTAAGAAATGTGGAATCACTTTAGGTTCGATCAAAATTGTTACAAGGACTCCGTAAGCCGCACCCCATAAATGAGCACTATGGTTAATATGGCTATTACCACGGTTACCAGCCCAAATGCTGTACGCTACATATAAAACAGCAAAAATAATGGCTGGTACTGGAATGAAAAATACAAAAATCAGCTTCCATGGTTGAAATAGAATATAAGCAAATAAAACAGCTGAAACCGCACCAGAGGCGCCGAGGCTCGCCCAGTTTGTATCATTTCTATGTTGTAAATAGCTCGGTAAAATCGCAAAGATTAAACCGCCTAAATAGAACAAAACAAAACCCATGTCATAAAAATATTGGCGATAAAAACTTTCAATAATGCTGCCAAAGAAGAACAGGGTAATCATGTTAAAAAGTAGATGTGTACCATCTGCATGGATAAACCCATGAGTAATGAAACGATCAAATTGTCCACGTTGCATTGCAGGTGGCCAAAAAATCAAACGATTCATCACGTTTTGATTGCTAAAAGCAAGTAAGGAGACAATGACCGTAATAATAATAAGGGTAATGGTATGGTTAAACGGCAGATGCAACATAAGAAATATTTAAAAAATGATCAATATTGAGCCCAATAATGCCATTAAAAACTTCAGTTGAAACCCTGTTG
>Ga0207655_1001104_pt1 | contig 26419 bp, 52 predicted proteins | sample KBSM44metaG_FD_184398 | JGI IMG/M metagenome (GOLD analysis project Ga0207655, IMG submission 184398) | Miscanthus rhizosphere microbial communities from Kellogg Biological Station, Michigan, USA - KBS M4-4 metaG (SPAdes) (version 2) | ecosystem: Host-associated > Plants > Roots > Rhizosphere >... | reverse complement strand
TACATTCCTGAAGAACAGGAGTCGCCTAAGAAGTCAGAGAAGGTGCGAGGCATGAAATTCTAATGGAGAGCAATGATGACTTTATCTGTGGAACATGCTTCATCGCTCAACTTGGCAACCCTTTCGACTGCCGAACGCCAGAGCATCGAGGACTGGAAGGCGGACTGTCTTGTGAGGTGGAGTGCAGCAAGGGATCTATCCAGTACGATCTATGTTGGCCTGAAGTCGGGCAAGACGCGCCTATGGGCAGAGACTCAGCTCAAGGCTAGACCTGACATCGAAGCCGAAACCCGGCGCCAACTGAACTTATTGCTGAAGGTGAAGAAATGAAATACGAATACCGAGTTATCTATCAGCGCGAAGGTTGCCGGAAACGTATCAAGCGATGCGCAAAGGAAGCAACCGCTGAGCGATTCATGAAGCTACTTGGTCCGGAGCCTTGGACTGCATTCTGCCGAGATCCTGACGAGTGGGAATGCTGCGATGGTTGGATGTGTGGCTGCACTGGCAAGACCGTTAGAGAATGGTCCGACTTTCAGCGCCTGGAAATGCCAAAGCTTGAGTTCGCCCGTATCGAACGGAGAGCCGTGGACGGATGGGAGTTTTCATTTTGATCGTACTGGAGCTTCCGTATCCGCCGACGAACAACACCTATTACCGCAACGTGACGATTGGCGGTCAAGGCCGAACCATGATCAGCGCCAAGGGAAGGAAGTACGCCATTGACGTAGCCAAGCTGATCGGAAAAGTCGATCCAATCGACTTCAGAATCTGCATGGTTGTGGACGTTTACCCGCCAGACCTCCGCAAACGCGATCTGGACGGCGTTCTCAAGGCATTGCAGGACTCCATAACCAAAGCAGGGTTATGGTCCGACGACGAGCTTATAGACGATCTCAGGGTTATTCGTAAGCACAAGGTTCCAGGCGGGAAGGTTGTTGTGCATATTTCTGAGATGAGTGCTTGACGCCAACCCAGCAGCACCGTAAATTGTTTTCACATTCAGAGCATTCGGCAGGGGTAGGAAATGAGCTACGGGAAGAAGGACTATTACGCGGAAGGGTTGAGTGAGTCGTTTGATGAGCATGGCATTGTTGCGACTCGCGAGCAGATTGAAGCTGTAGCGGCTGATGTAACGACGTACGTTGAACATCAGGGTATGGCCTTCTACAGCCCTCCGGCATCAGAACGATACGACGAGATTGATCGAGAATGGAAGGCCAAGTACGAGGCTCTGAGAAAAGAGTTTGACGCCTACGTAGGAAACGCAGAGACTGCCGTCAAGAGAATAGGTCGGATGCACAGCGATTCGAATATCTCAATCGGCCAATACGGCGAAGTAACGCGCAACTGGTAAGTGTTTTCCAGAAAACAGTTAAATTGAGAGTTTGGAGGGGTGTGATGGCTTGGTGGAATTACTTTAGCGAGAAGGCGGAATGGGATAGAGCGATTGCCAAGGCTAAAAAAAGCATTGATCATAAAGCTTTTGAGCAATTCATAAGCGAACCAGTAGTTAGTATCGTCAAAGCCATGATTTCTGATCGCAAGCGGTTTGTATTTCAGGAAAAAATAGATTCTGATTCTTATTGGGAGATCAGGAAGTATTCCGTCATTGATATGGATACAGAGGAAGAATTTTCTGCTTGGGTTCAGATTATTTATTCGAGCAGCGCCGGCGAAAGAAAATACTACGGGCCATCATGGGCGAGCTATTACGAAGTTAGATGGGCAATAGACACAATTTCCGAGCACTATGAAAAACTCCAAGCTCGTGCAAATCTTATCAAAACAGCCCGTGAACGCAACCGACTAATCGAGATCTACGCATGACCCTAACCGACCTGCTCCCCCTACTAATCGCCATCTACGAAAAACACGGCGACCTACCACTCGCTACAGGCTTCGACGACCATAAGCCTATTGTGGGGGCGCTGGTGAGTGAGTTTGAGAAGACTAGCGAGCTTGGTAAGAAGGGTGAGCTGTTTGTTGATTTTTACTGAGGGATAGATGATGAGCGATTTTATTTATGGTGTACCTCGGGAGCTGCTGGAAGTGGCTGCTGAATACCTGAAGATCCATGGTGAAAGATCTAGCATCGAATACAACACGGCGGACGATATTCAAGCCTTGCTTGACGCCAGTCCACAATCAGAACCCGTGGCGCATCTGGTGTTCGAAGACACTTTCTATGGAGTCAACGGGCCAGAAGTTGGCGACTTCGATATCCAGTACGATCATGAGGCTTGCGATAAATTGGCTAAGTCATTTCCAGGCCAGGCTGTTGCGCTATACGCCTGTGTAGCGGAGGTCATTAAATGACCCGGGGTTACCAGCCAAATGGCAACAGTATCAAAAATACAGCGCCTCCTCCGCGCTATCCATCCGGCGGACCAGCAGATAAAGAGAGTACAGATCTTGCTGATCTTAAAGATATAAATCAGGAATTGCTATCCGCCCTCCTAGCCATAACAAACTCCGGCCCCGACGCAATACCGATCAAGGAGGCGTTTGAGATGGCACATAGGGCGATTGAGCGGGCATTGACGTCATAATCTTGACCGCTACGTCGCCTTTAATAGTATGACTATTTAATGGAGCTGCAGATATGAACGCACTACCCGGACAACTGGAATTGGCGACTGTGATTGATCATGAGCGCGTATCAGTGCTGCGAGACGTGAATATCATGGCTAGCAACTCGACTATGCCGTTAGACCTGCACAAGCCCGCTGGAATTCGCCTGGCTAAGATGCTAAGCCAGTACGACGATCAGCCCTCATCGCAATTATGGGGCGACATTCAGCGGTTGGCGCGGGAGATACTGAAATCATGAAGCCGAGAATCAAGAGGGTCCGATGGCTATGGGTATTCAGGCGATGGAAATGCTACGGCAATCGCGCTGTCGGCTACGGCAAGACTCCGCTTGATGCCTACGTTCAGTGGATGATGTGCGAGGCGATAACCGGAATTTAATTGTTGACTCAAAACCAAAAGGCTCCTAATGTGAGCCTTTCTTTTTTGATTATTTTTGGATGGCGTGAAGATGGGTGAAATAGCAGACGATCACATGGGCTACATCTCTGATGAGATCGAAGCTATGGAGTCGGATCCATGGGCTATGCAGGATTATCTTGATCGGCAAGAGGCTATAGCTAGTATTAAGCCAGCAATCCAGTCAGGGCATGATCGAAGAGAGGCAGCCTATCAGGAATGGAAGAGAAACAGAGATAAGCAGAGAGATTTGTTTTGATGAATATTCAGGTTGAATGCTGTACAGATAAAACCAAAATTTGGAGCAAGCCATGACCATCTCAACCACAACCCTAAAAAACGCAGCCTTCGCGATTGAATGTGACCTGTGGACTGATCCAGCTACGGGCGCGAACTACCTGGCTAAGGATGGGGCTATTCTGAGGCGGTGGGAGCCTGTACGCGACGACGGTGATTCGTTTCGGTTGATGGCAAGGCTTGGAATCACGGTTGATGCGTATGATCGTTATGATCAGGTCATAGCGGAGGGCGCAGGTCAATTTGAGGCTATCGTCATATATACAGATAATCGTCTCGATGACTATCGCACTGCCATCCTTCTCTGTGCCGCACAAATCGGAGCCGCACTATGCCAATAATCGCTTGCACATGGTTCGCGTGGACGTATATTCTGCCTGCCGTTAAGGTGAAAATTAGTTATTGGAGGGGTGTATGAGTGTTGAATTGAGTGGCGAGTATCACGGTGACGTTAATCGGCTGATGGATGAAAACTCTCATCTGCGAACAGTAAATGCTGACCTCCTGCTTGGCGGAGAGATAGTTGACAGGATGTGCGAAGAGATCATGGAGGAGCGCGACCTCCTCAAAGACCAAAACGACGAGCTACGAAGCCTTCTGAAGCAGGCGAACGTACACGTACCATGCAACTGGCCTTTGCGTAACCTGATCAACGCCACGCTTATCAGTTCTCCGGAGAACCCTTAATGCTGCCTGTAATCGTCTGTGGCCTATCTCTAGGCGTGAGTATTCACTATGTCCACGTAGACCTAGCCACTCAATACGCAAACGGCTTTGACGAGGTTGAGTGGAGCCTACTCGAAGGCACCGACGAAATAGGCGAAACAATTTCGCGAAAAGGTCTTGACTTAATCGCCGCACAGTTCCAAAGTGACATCGAACGCGCTATTTGGGCGCAGATAGGGAGATAACAATGGATAGCGAGGAGCTAAGGCGCGAGGCAGTAAAGGAGGTAGCCTCGCTAATCCTGAAGCCAATCATTGATCAAATGGTAAAAATGGCTGTTGAATTTGTAGTAATTGAAGCCAGAAAACAAGATAAAGTCCGGAATCCACCATTCTGGGCAAACAACTGGAGACACACCAAATGAGCACAATCACCGTAACCAAAGCACGCATCGCACTCGAAGCCGCGCACATGGCATACGTGCAGGCAAATATCGAGCATCCGACCGCTACCCATATCGCCAAGGAAGCGCTGACCAATGCGCGCCACGAATACTGGAATGCGTGTGCTGCGTTTTGTACGAAGCTGGAGTTTGCTACGGATCTTGCTGACGTGCATGACGCGCTTATCACTCAGGGGATCTGGACATGAGCGAGTTGCAGCCTGGGATGTTGGCGTTGGTGATTGGCTCAACAAGATGCACAGAGAACATCGGAAAGATTTTTGAAATTAGCGAGATAGATTCGATTGACAGTACTGCGCTGATAGTTTCTGATCAGGTTATGGGGTTTGATAAAGTCACTGGCGAAAAAGGATTTTATGGTCACGTTTGGACCAAAATAAGCTATCTTATGCCAATCAAGCCCGAAGCCGACCCGCTCGACGTAACCCATAAGGAAGAACTGCATGCATGAAGTAATTCAGGAGATGATTAGCCGTGGTTGGACCTATCCGATCATAGCGCTAAGGACGGGCATCTCGGAGAACCGTCTGCGTGACTGCAATCTAGGCGTGCGCGAAGAACGTAAGCTGTATGAAATCGCCACAAACGAAGCAAAGATCGATATCGACTCATTGGGGGCAGACGAACAATGAAATCCACCGAATTCCTACAGGCAGCAATTGACGTTCAGGCTGAGCGTGGTAAGCAGTACGACAAGCCGACTGGTGAGCGTTCAATGGGCGCAACAATCAGCGCGTTCAACTGCATCACTGGTCGCACACTTGAAGAGAGTGACGGCTGGCTCATGCTAAGCCTCCTGAAGCTCGTCAGGCAGGCGCAAAACCCCGAGCAATACCATCATGACTCCGCGCTTGACTTCGTGGCTTATGCGTCGCTGTACGCAGAGGCAGCTAGTGAGCAGTGTGGGCAGTTGGAGGCTAAGCAGGAAGAACCTCCGTTACCTGACGGTTATCACTGGAATGATGCGCCTGATGGCTTCGAATGGTTTGCTACTGATCCAGAAGGGGCGTTCTGGTTTAAGGATGAGCCTAAGATTAAGGTGTCTGGAGAGGCTTGGGCTTGGCCAGGAAGAAATGGATGCGAGAGCATTAATGAAAACTGCCACGAGTTGGCAAAGTATTACCGCCCAACGAGCACAGCCCAATGACCGAATACAACGAGCAGCGATAAAAATTCAATCAGGCCCGGATTCAGGGCCTTTTTATTGCATAATGGATTTACACAAGATCGGTTGAGGGATGAAAATGCAAGAGCTTCAGTGGTGCATGAGTCAGGGCTACACGAATCAGCAGACGGCGGATCATCTTGGGATCAATGAGCGGACAGTTCGTAGATGGAAGGCACGCATTGCTGGCGAGCCGGTGCAGGAGGCTGCCAATCAAGAACAGGCAGACACCTACGTCATTACGTCAGCCGTCAACGCTACAAAGGCACACAACGGATTTCTTGCGTCGCTGCACACCTACTGCCAAGCTAACAACGCCAAGCTAATCGTTCTGCCTATGCGTTACCGTAACCCAACACGCAAGGAAGAAACGCCTGACGACTGGTGGGATGCTCGACTTACTCCGCATATCGTCAATCAGCGCACCAAGCTATGCCGTGACGTTGTTCTGCTGGCTGACATCAAGGTTCAACCTACAGCTATCAATCCACTGCAAGGCTGGCTGACAGTCTCTGGCACCGACTCCGCAATCCTGGCTCACACAAAGGTTGCGCTTCAGTCTGTACCGACGATGGTCGGTGATGACGCTAAGCTCGTGATGACTACTGGCGCCTGCACTGTTCCGCAGTACTCAGACACCAATGCCGGCAAGAAAGGCGAATTCCACCACACGCTAGGCGCTGTGATTGTCGAGGTAGATCGCAAAGGCACGCACCTTCGCCACGTACTGGGCGAAAAAGACGGCTCATTCATCGATCTGACTACCAAGTACTCTCGACATGGCGTTGAGGTGGCTCCTGATGCGTCCGTGTTGATCCTTGGCGACCTACACGCTAGACAGGTAGACAGTAAGGCTCTAGACGCCACTGAGCGCCTTGCAGTGGCTATAAACCCGAAGTCGGTATGTCTGCATGACGCGCTTGACTTCTCTTCGGCATCGCACCACTCAGGTTACTTCGAGCGATTCAAGCTGCACATTACCAAGCAGAACAGCATTCTGTCTGAGCTCAAGGTTACGGCCAAGATCCTTGACCGCATCTCTATGTGGGCGCCAGAGATCGTCATGGTTGGCTCTAACCACAACGAACACTTCACGCAATACCTGTCTAAGTACGAGAACGCGCTAGACCTTGAGAATGCGCTGGTCTATCACGAGACCAAGGCCGCAATGTTGCGTGCGATTCATGAAGGCTCGTATCTTGACCCATTCAAGTACTGGGTTGATAAGCTGGCATCGACTCCCGAGGCTATCCACTGGCTGCGACCTGGCGAATCGTTCTCGCGTCATGGTATCGAGCTAGGGTTCCATGGGCACAGAGGTCCTAACGGCGCACGAGGCAGCACAAAGGGCTTCAGCAATATTGGCGCTCGCACTGTCACCGGTCACAGCCACTCTCCCGCGATCATCGACGGCGCTTACTGTGTCGGCACAACCAGCAAGCTGAAATTAGGCTATAACGAGGATTCTCCGTCATCTTGGCATCATACGCATTGTATTGTGTACGCAAACGGGAAAAGGGCGCTTTTGCATTGCGTATCAGGCAAATTCTTTCGCTGATAATGCTTGACCGCGCTAACCACACGGTCTACCATCAAAAAATACAAATAGCGGAGGTGGATATGAAGTATTTAGGTTTTGCAATGCTTGCGGCTGTTTTCGCTGGGCTGTTCGTGTTTACAGCGCAGTCGCACAGCTACACGCATGCTGCTATATCGTGGGGTATCTCGATATTGGTCACGGCTATCATTTATGTGTCTATCAACCTAATTGTTGACTGACAATAGGAGGGCTCGCCATGTTTTATCTAGGCATATTCCTAATCGTTATAGTGATGGCGGCACTGTTCGTCTTTAGCTCGCTTCTGATCGGCGTTAGGATCACGACAATCATATGGCTAACTGCTACGTTCGTAATGGCAGTGTTTGCTTTCGGGTTTTATCAATTTTCGGGTGGGACGTTATGATCGCAGTTATCGTGAAATGGCAAGAAGGAAGTCCAGCACAATTCAAACCAGGCCAATTCCTAGTCTACGAATCCGGCGAGTATGCGCTTGTAGGCAGCAATACGGCTATCACGTCAACGCAGAAGATCGCCAAGCATACGACGCTGATTGAGGGGCATGAGTTGGAGTGGTTGCAGTCGATGGCGGTGGAGCGTTCTTTGGGAGTTAGGGCGTGACTACTTGGATCGATGTAGAGGAAATAAAACCACAAGGATATGTGCTTACATACAGCTTTTTCGGTGCTTTTGTTGGCGCATCATACGATTTAGATGATGATGAATGGTACGACAACGACGGAGAGATTGTCGGCGGCGTGACGTACTGGTCGGACTTGCCTGAGGTTCCACAATGACAACCCTAATCGCAATCTACCTGGAAGTCGGGTTCTTCTCGTACTGGCCGGCGCTTTACAACTGGGATGCGTACGAACCTTGCGCCGAGGTTCGCTGGTATCACTTTATCGCGGAATGGGCTCTATGGTGCGTATGCTGGCCTATTCGTTATGCGCAAGATGCTTGGTATTGGTGGAGGGCTAAGAAGTGAGTGATAAAGCGCGAGAAGAGTTCGAGGCAAATAACAATCACCGAGCATGGTTTGTTTCTGGTGGAAGACCGGATACAGGCCCAGAAGGTTACGTCTACGACGACTTCACTACTGATATGTGCTGGACTTGCTGGATGGATTCCAGGGTCAAGCTTGTGATTGAGCTGCCTTATGTGCACAGCTATCCGGCTAACGAAGCATCAAGTGATCAGGATTACTATATCGACCAAGCTAAAGCCGACATGCGCCACCAGTGCAGAAAGGCCATCGAAGCCGCAGGCCTAAAGGTGAAACCATGACCACAATCAACGATCTAGACCAAATCAACACAATGGCGATGATGACCATGTGCGAGCTTGGGTATGCGCGGTATGAGAGGTTTCGTGCTGGGCTGAAGATGGATAATGAGACTTGCGAGAAGCTGAGGCAGTTCGTTCACTCGAATGCTGATCGCGAGCATGAGCTTGAATTGCGAATTAAATGCGCACCGATGTACAAACCTATGGCATACTAGGTCCAACAGCGCGCTATCCTCTGACTCGTTACGTTAGCGCCTTCTAATCGCGGTCCTCCCCTCCCTGCGATGCTGCACCTTTAGCCCATCGTGAACTGTCCGATGGGCTTCTTTTTGCCTATTAAATGGCAGTTTTTACGCAAAACAGGCAGAATATGTGCAGTTTTATACCTGTGTTATCATTTTTACATCCGGCGACAATGCCAGCGCAGGACCTGAAATCCTGTTAGCTTCCGGATTAAATGGACTGGGAGTTTACCCGATCGAATGCGTGATCGCTGCATAAGCATCATTTCCAAGGTTTTACCTTGTAGGCTCTAGAAGCACCGCAACACACGCCCCAAGCCTATGACTTAGGTTATGCTCAAATCGGGGCGTTTTTATGTGCGCGTGAAAAAGTGATATCACAAAGCCATGGAACCACAGCTGATACAATTGGTTCAAATGGATTACATTCCACTAATCAGACCCATCAACGATGAAGAAGCCAATGAGCGATCCTACCGGCGATCCAAACGTAATAGCTCAACTGTGGGCTGCCGTACCAGAGCCACTCAAAGCAGCAGCAATGAACGTCGCGTTAAGCACTGTTATGGCCTTCCGTAATAGCGAGCGAACATTCTGGACTTCGTTCTGGGAGGTTAGCGCAGGCGGCATCATTACCTTCATGGCCGGCTCAGCAGTAGAGGCATTCGGCCTGTCTAACGGCTGGTGCTTCGCAATCGGTGGGGCCGTCGCAGTCTTCGGCATTGACCAAGTTAAAGCCTTCGCCGCCAGATTCGCGGAAAAGAAAGCTAGCGAATAGGCTACAATGAGCCTCTAAATGGAGGCTTTTTAATGGCTAATAGACCAATCGTTCACACAGGGGATAAGACCTCTACAGTCGGGCGCTCAAGAATGTTTGAGACGCCTGATGATTTGCGTGAGGCATGTCTTGCGTATCTTGAGTGGGCAGACGATCACCCGCTGATTGAAGAGAAACACTTCTGCGCACAAGGCCAGATCTTTACTGCCGAGCTTAAGAAGCCTCGCGCCGTCACCATCGTCGGCCTATGCCTGCACCTTGGTATCCATCGCCACACCTGGCAGAACTACCGCATCAGCGAAGAGTTTGATCTTGTCTGCGATGAGATTGAAGACCGCATGAAGCAGTACAAGTTTGAGAACGCCGTTGCTGGGCTGATGAATCCTACGTTGATTGCGCGGGATATTGGCTTGGTCGAGAAATCCGAAGTCAGCAACTCCGGCACCGTAACGCACGTAAACTATTCCCCCGCAGACTACAAGCAGGCCGAACTAGAGCTGGGGAACAAGCTCGATGACCTCGACTAATAAGCTGCTTGATTGGGAGGATATGAACTTTGCGGACAGGCTGATACTTAAGCAGAAGTCCGAGAAGTCATTCCTCAATTTCACTCGTATCTGGTTTGAGCTGCTTCAGGGTGATCGCCTGCTAGTGAACTGGCATCACAAGATGATGGCAGCGTCGATTGACGACCTGATTAACGGCAAGCTAAAGCCTGGCAACCTGATCGTCAACATTCCACCGGGCGGCACGAAGACAGAGTTCTTCTCGATCCACTTGCCGGCCTACATCAATACAAAGGTGCAGTCCAAGAAGCTGCGCCGGTTCCGCAACCTTAATGTCTCATACGCTGACTCGCTTGTACGCCGAAACTCCAGGCGCACGCGGGACATTATTGCGTCCAAGGAATACCAAGAGTTATGGCCTTCGATCTTCGGCGTTAACCAGGCTGAAGAGTGGGAGCTGATCGACGATAAAGGCCGATCAGTAGGGCAGACCATCAGCAAGTCAGCAGGCGGCCAGATTACAGGCGGTCGCGCTGGCTACTTCGGTCCAGAGTTCTCCGGCTGCCTGCTCTTTGATGACCTGAACAAGCCTGATGACATGCTCTCGAATACGAAGCGTGACGCCAGCAATGCGCGGCTAACGGGTACATTCCGCTCTCGTCGTGGCGATAAATCGAAAGAACACCCTACGCCTATCGTCTCCATCCAGCAGCGCCTCCATACAATGGACGCTACCGGATTCATGATGGCTGGCGGCATGGGTGTCGAGTTCAAGAATATCGCGATCCCTGCGCTTGTCACAGAGGACTACATCGCCACTCTTCCAGAGCCGTACCGGCAAATGTGCTGGGATACGGTTAAGGATACTGATTCAGTCGAAAAAGGCGGCGTTCGTTACTGGTCATATTGGCCGGAAATGGAACACGTCAACGACCTCATGTCGCTTTGGGAGCGAGATGAGTACACGTTCATGTCTCAGTACATGCAGCGTCCGCAAGCGCTTACTGGCGGCCTTCTTGACTCGGCATGGCTGCAACGATACGAGCAGTTGCCGCAAATGCAGTGGCGGGCCGTATATGCGGATACAGCGCAGAAGAAAGGCGAGCAGAACGACTACTCGGTTTTTGAGTTGTGGGGGCTCAGCCTAGACAATGACGCCTATCTGATCGACGTTCGGCGTGGTAAGTGGGACGCGGACGAACTGATCAAGGCTGCGCAGGATGCATGGGCTGAGTGGTCATCATGGGACGGTGGAAGTATTAGGCACATGGCGATTGAGGACAAGGCTAGCGGTACTGGTCTCATTCAGACCCTGACCAACAAGAAGCATATCCCTATCAAGGCTATCCCTCGCGGCCCTGACAACAACAAGGTATCGCGCTGCCTGGACATTCAGAGCTACGTCAAGAATGGGCGCGTGTTCGTGCCTGCGATCTTGAACGAGGAAGGCTATCCAATCCTACGCACAATCGACCACACAGGCAAGCAGATGGCTAAGACTGACTGGGTTCTGCCGTTCCTGGCTGAAGTGGCAGACTTCAGCGCTGACGACTCGCATAAGCACGATGACCAGCTCGATCCTATGTTCGATGCCGTGGCCGAGATGCTGATTGAGCAGGCACCATCTGGCGGCGTATTCCTCCCGGCCCGCATGCGCCGGTAACACCATCCCCGCACGGTATCACCCATCCTGTTACCGTGCGAAATTACTGTTCTCCGGAAAACAGTTGACGACGAGCCGAATAAATTCAATAATCGGCTAACACAACACGGAGGCGTTAAAGATGGCTAAGATCGAACGAGACAGCGACGAATATAGAAAGGCAGCAATTAGCCTTGCATTTTCATATGCACCAAGCATCAGCCCTTGCTATCACTGCGGACATCCAGTTGCCTCTGGATACTGCTGTTTAGGATGCAATTCATCGGACCCAAAAGGATACGAAGAGCGGCGCGCACGGGAGTCTAAATAGATGGCGACGGTTAAAGAACGAGAAGTTGTTAGCGAGATCATTAATCTTGCGTGTGATGTGAATGCGGAAGGTAAGGTATCTGTGCACGCCGAGGTGAATTCTTTCGGCGTCCAGATTCGAATTTCACCGGCAGAGATCAGCGATGCCGACAATTGGCAGTGGATTTACTATCCGAAGATGCAGGCTTACTTCGGAAATGAATCATTCGATGCTGAATACTTCGACAAGCCAGCAGCAGAGTTCATCGCAGAACTCAAGAAACACCACCCACAATTCGACGCGGACGGGGTTAAGTTATGAGCATTCCAGTAGGCGCAACACATGTAAATCCAGAAACAAATTGCTTCTATAAACTTTGTCGTGATACTTGGTATCAGGTATTAGACGATGGCGGAATGCGGCCAAGCCAATCGCTGTATAACGGTCAAACAAACGCAATTGACCTCGTCGCACTGCCTGCAGTTAAACAATGGTCAGGCCCGCAAGATGGGTTGCCGCCAGTTGGTACGGTTTGCGAATGGAAAGAAAAGACTGGTTTTCATTGGGTAAAGGCAACTGTTTTGTTCATCTCTGATTCATCCGTAGTGCTGCAAAGGATGGATGGTTTCGAGTGGCAAATGATGACTGCGCGCACAGTGTTTCGGCAATTCAAAACCCAAGACCAACTAGCCGCCGATCTCCGCGAAACCGCAATCGCTGACATGGCAAAGGTTCTTCCGGGCGCTAACTATGAGTGTTATTCGTTCAATGACGACGGATCTGTAAATCCATATCAACGAGTACGAATGATTCTCGAATTGCTGGTTGATGCTGGGTTTAAGCGGCCATCGAAATCAGGCCAAGACATAGAAGAGGGCATTTCTGATTTGCGCCACCATATAGCGCACGCAAACTTTCGACGCTCACCTAACTCTGGAGATGATGAATTAGCCAAGCAGTTGTATGGCGCTGGATTCAGGCGGGAGGTGGTTTGATTCCTTCAATCTATCTCTATGCCAGCGCAGAAACAGCGTATGCGCAACTTGACGAGTTAATCTCGTGCGGAATTATTGCAAGTGTTAGGCAGTGGGAAGGTAGCGGTCAGTTCATGGTCACTTTTGACTTCTACTAATAAAAAAGGCCCTCTAAACAAGGGCCTTTTTCTTGTGTCCACGATCCATAAACCGTGGACATTTGAGATTTGGTGTTTTTTCATTTGTCAAGTTTATTTATTTTCTTGACGCCATCCAGAACTCGGCCTATTCTCCAATCACACACAGGAGATGCAGCCATGAAATACCTCGCCGAAGTCCACATCAAAAACGCCTACACCGGTAAATTCGACCAAGGCACCTACGCCAAAAGCTTTGACAGCCTCGACGAAATCCGCGCATGGGCAAAAAGTGTTGGTAAGCCTGGTGACGAACTGGTCATCATGAAGAACGGCGACAAGATCGGCAACGCTCGCAAATTTACCCTGTGAGCTTCTTCAGATTCGCGGCCTTGTTCTTGTTTGCCCGAGCAAGGATCGCGCTAGACAGAGGATTCCCTTTGTCGTCAGTTAGAATCATAATCGTACTGCATTTACAGTTGCATGCATTTTTGGAATAAGACCACCACTCTCTCTGATCCTGAATAGTATGCAACGTACCGTGCCTCTGCGCATGCCATATTCTAGTCGTCGGGCTGAATGCACTTATGTGCATCTGCATACCTTTAATATCAAGATCCTTCATTGCCGCCTCGTCCTCGTCCATCCTTGCGCGTCTCAGTGCGCCTGGCACCTCAGTGCGGGCAATCAAATTCGCCCTACTCTTGCTCAGGCTCGTTGCGTCCTGCAAGTCCTGACTGATTACTCGTGGATTCTTCCCAAGGGCCATTCCCTCACTGAGAGTCCGACGCATTACATCCTTGGTACGATTGCTCAGGTTCTTCATTTCCTCAAACTCTCGAGCGCGCAAGAGGCCGATACGCTTCTGGTATTGAGGCGTGGTCAGCAGGTAATCAAGTGTTGGCCGAGAGCGCGCATATGCCTCGCTCTGGATCGTCAGGTTGGCATGGCTCTGCGCTGTACCTTGAATCGCAGCGGGGATCACATACGAGTTTAGAAACCAGAGATTTTGCTCGCCGCCTTGTAGCAAGATGCTATCAATCATGTCCTGAATCTCTTGGCTAAGGTTCGCCAGAATCTCAGGGGTCAGATTGAAGTCGTAACGACTAGCGTTAATCGACAGCTCGGCAGAGTTGATCGTGACAACCGTATACGTCTGGCGATTCAGAATGTCGCGCATATTTCGATAGATCAGATTCATGCGCTTGGCGAAGTCGTTGATTGCACCTCGCTCCTTGCTGTCTGCGCCTGTTGGGTCTTGCTCATTGCGGGGGATGATCGGTTGCCCAGCCATGTAAACCTCTAATTAAGAAAGGCCCCGTAGGGCCTTTGATTATTGCACGGTTGCCGGATCTTCTGGCTCTGGCTCGATGTCGGGTAGCGGCTCAAGCTCGGCATCGGCCTCGTAGCCTGCCGCGATTCTGATCTCGTCAACGCTAAACACCGGCTGACCAGATGCCAGCATTTGAGCATTGATCTCGCTGATGGTCTTGGCATTCAACAACTTCTCAGCATCAGTCGATTCAGTCAGCTCATCGAACATTACTTCAAAGTCTTCACGGCGCTCAATGACGCCGTGATCCATCATCCACTCGACCACTAGACGCGAATTAGGCCCAACTTCATTCAATCGACGACCTTGGCCGAACCGGTTGAACGCCTTGATGTCCTCGTTACTTGCGAGAGTACCGGTCTGACGGCCTACGATGATCGTAGAGCCTACGCCGATACCCGCGCCTACCTCTTGCAGGTTGACTTCGAACGGGCCAACCGGATCAGGCACAGCGGACGTGATTGCGTTAACAGTCCCGCCTTGAGTGATGATTGCCGAGTCAATGCCACGGTTAAGGCCCGACACCACTTCATCGTAGAGCGTACCCACTTCCGACAGTTGCATGCCGTGGGCGCGGGCGAGGTCAGAAAGATTTGTGTCCTTCTCGAACCCAATGTGGATAGCCCGAGCAGCAGCCTTGATGTAAGCCTCGCCCGAACCGCCTGTAACCTTCTCCAAGCTGATCAGTGCGTTCAGGATTGGCTCGTATACCGACTCTGGCTCAGTCATCGAGCCAAACACGATAACGCGACTAGGGTGCATCTCTACTTGACGAGGCGAGTTTCCCGATACCTCGCTGTGTTCGTTGTATGTGAACATCAGTGGAGCGCCGTAAGTCGGGCTCGCCTGATTGGTGTCCCACACAGAAACGGTAAGCGATCCACGCCAAGCAGGAATGAACTTGACGATAGCAGCCGCGCTGACATTCTTCAGCGGCTCATTCCACTGTTTTGAGTCCTTAACCTGAATAATAAGCCCCGCGTAACCGCCAACCATCTTGCGCTTGTCAGCCTCCTTGATCGCAGACCAGATAGCTTTCCTCTTGAATAGCCGCTTAACGTCCTTTTCCCACTGAGTTTCATCGCGGGATTCGTCGAATTCATCCTCGCCCTCAATGATCCACGGGTTCGTCTGCCACGTCTTATTAAGGATCTGCATCAACGCACCATGACCAACGCCATGACGCTTATAGACGCGATAGAACTCGTCGAAGCCAGGGTTATCAGGGAAGCCGTATTCACAGTATGCTCGGGGCCGCTTCGTATCCAGCGCGCCAGTACCGAACGCAGCCAACTGACGAGACGCAGCGATCTGTCGTTCAGCCAGGTTATTCAGCGCCATCATCAGCTCAGGTGGTGCATTGACAGTCATAAAATAGGGCCTCGTAAATTACGTCCATTCTACCACTTGCGCTTTCGGTGGATTACGGCTAAGGTTTGCGTACTTTAAATGGAGGGTTGGACCAATGAAATTGGTTGAATTGTTGGCGAGAAATCTAGAAAAGTGGCCTGATCATGCAGTTTATGTGACGCAGGATAAGTCTACGCGGGTAAACACTTACGGAGACTCGCTGCCAGTTCTTAGCTGCGACGACAAGGTTCAGTGCGTGTGGACCGATGTCGGATTCTGTGGATTTATTGATGATGTATGCGATGCTCTTGCGCATGACTGCGAAACCGCGATCATTACTGAAGCCCAATGGCAAGCCGAGCGAGACCGTCAGAAGGGTGGCGAGTGGAAGCGGCATCGGGGTGGCGTTCAGCCTATTGAAGACGGCGTTAGTATTGAAGTTCGTCATCGTGATGGCGAAATTGTAGCCACAGAAGCAGGCAGCAAAGGCGCAATCCGCTGGAAGCACACAGGCCAACCTGGCGATATCATGTCTTATCGCGTAATCAGCCAGCCACAAGCGGAGGAAATAGAAGTGAAGGATACGACTATTGGCACACTCAGCTACAAGGTTGAGATTGATACAAGCGCTGCGAATCAGGCGATTGATGAGCTGTCCGCTAAATGGGATCAGATCGAAACGCCTTTCAAATGGCGAGATGAAGTAACCGAACTCAATGCCTACATCGAGAAATTCACCCGTGAGCGGGACGCGCTGATCGAGCTTCTGGCTAGCGAAGGGTTTGCATTGATTCCGCCAGTGGTTAGCGTTATTTCTGAGTTCGATGGCGCCGACATGAGCGATTGGCGGAATTGGAAGGCTGGGGATATTGTTGAGTGCGTGACCGGAGAATATTCAGGCGTCTACACAAAGGGTAGTCAGTATAAAGTTGAATGGGTAAAAGAAGACAGTTTCAGCGTATACGATAACCATGGCGGAGAGTCTAGCTGCGATTGGTTTGATCATGACGCTGAAGGATTGAAGTTCGTTAGCCGCCCATAACCACTAGCAATCCACCATTGCCCTCCTAACCCGAGGGCTTTCTTTTGTCCAGAATTTGGCATGTTAAACTATCTGCTATCTATTGGAGGGCTAGCCCTGTGAATACAGAACAGTTTGCGTATTGGTTGCAAGGTTACAACGAGATCACGGGTGGTCGCATGCCTACAGAATCAGAGTGGCAAATTATTCAGGATCATCTGAAGCTCTGCTTCGTGAAGAAAACTCCTGATCGCTACATCGGCCCGAACATCGCAAGTCCTGCGCTATTACCTAAAGACTACTTTGGCGGGGCGGTGATCACATGCTAAACACCCGCGTCAACGTCCGAGTAGCGGTTAACGCTGCCTCAATCCGTCGCGAGCAGCATAACGGTCGCGAGCATATCGTGGTGCCTTCTTTCACGCTCCCCGATGGTGTAGTGATGAATAACGGCCTCTATCCAAAGGAAGAGATCGACAAGGCGTATGCAGGGCTTGAGGGCACTCTAGCGCCATTGTCGCATCCGATGGTTGATGGCGATTATGTTAGCGCTCGTCAACCTGAAGCGATCAATGCTTATCACGTAGGCGCCTGGAATCGCAACGTTCAGCGCGTAGGCAATCGGGTCAGTATCGAAAAGTGGATCGACGTTGAGTTTGCCAAGAACTCCGAGAATGGTCGCGCACTGCTTGAGGCTATCGACAAGCAAGAGCCTATCCACACTTCAACTGGCATCTTCCTTGATCGCGAGATGACTCCGAACGCTGACGGCTATGGCTGGATTGCTCGAAATATGCAGTTCGACCACGACGCCATCCTGATAGGCGAGACTGGCGCTGCAACTCCAGAAGACGGCGTTGGCATGATGGTCAACAAGACCTTCGTTATCAACTCTGCTATTCCGGTTGTCAACGAAGACGCCTTAGACGACTCATACGGCGAGAAACTCGCAATCTTGAGCGAGGCGGTCAAGGAGCGGTTTGCAACTTCGGATTCATACGCATACGTGCAAGACTTCGATGATCGTGCGCTTGTGTATTGCACTCCTGAAGGCATGTATTCGATTGACTACCACTTTGAAGGGGATAACCCTATTCTAACTGGCGAGTCTCGTACAGTAGTTGCGGAAACGTCTTATAAAGTGAAAACCAACTCTGTCATGGGGCGTTTGCGTTCCGTGTTAGAATATTTCAGTACCAAAACTAATCAGCCTGTTGTGCAGGTTAATACCCCCGAGGAACAAGATATGACCCCTGAAGAAGTTCAGGCCATCGTTGATAAGGCAGTGGGCGCAGCAGTTGATGCAGTGAACCTCAAGCTGGACTCTTCAGAGGCTCAAGTAAAATCGCTGAAAGAAGCATTGCAAGCTAACTCCGACTCGCTGTTGAAAGACAAGCGCGCCGCAGTAGCAAAAGTTCACGGCGAAGTTGTTGCAAACGCCTTGAGCGGTGAAGCTCTTGATGCAATGTTCGCTAGCGTGCAAACCGCTGCCGGCATCGTTTCGGGCGCTCCAGTTACCAACGCCAAAGACGAGTTCGAAGGCTATAGCTTGAACCAAGCTGATCAGGAGGCCAAATAATGGCTAACGTTATCTGGCGTGGTCCTGTGCATCTCGCACAGCCTGATTCGCGCACCTTGAAGACTGGCGCAAGCATTCTGCCGGGCCTGGCTGTGACCGTAACCGCCGGTGTATTCCAGTTGGCCGCAACTTCCAAGGTCGATTACTTCATCATGCACAACCGTGCATACATCGGCGAAACCGTGGATACTGCTGTTCCGTCCGGCGAAACTGGCGAGGCGTTCAAGCCTGTTCCGCAATACGAGTTCAACGTTCGCTTTGCCGCTGCTACCTACGCCCCTGGCGCAGTACTGAGCATCGCAGCCGGCCAGTTCAAGGCAGCCGCAACCGGTGAAGTAGCCGTCGCAGTATTCGACGAAGCAGCCTCCCGAGCAATCTCCGCGAACGGCCTCGGTGACGTCCGTATCCTGCCTAACTCCTACGTGGTGTAAGAACAATGACCATTTTGACATTTAACAAAGAGCAGGAAGCTGCCGTAATCGGCAAGCGCCGCGCTCACAACGCCCGTCAAGAGCGCCTCGCACGAGATAGCGAAGGCGAGATGATCGGCAACGCCTACACCATCCCTCGTGATGCATGGGCTACCTACGACCAAGACTTGATCACCTTGCAGCGTGCTGCGCTGGGTGTTTTCACCGACTTGTCGAGCCTTCAGCGCAACGTGCCAATCGGCAAGGTTCTGCAATACTTCTCTAAGGTTTCTGACCAAGGCGAAGTGAACTCTTCGATTGATGGCCGTAGCCGTGCGAAAGCAGACGCTCCAGTTATTGATTACGAAGGCACCCCGCTGCCGATTTACGACACAACTTTCACCTTCGGCTGGCGCGATGTTGAAGCCGCTCGTCAAGACGGGGGCTGGCAGTATCTGGACGCAGCTACTCGCGACAACGGCAACCGCCGTATCGTTGAGAAGCTGGAAGACCTGGTGATCAACGGCGACACCAAGTTCAACGTAGCTGGCAACCAGATCTATGGTCTGCGTACTGCTCCAGGCCGCGCTACCGGCCTGTTCGGTAACTTCGACCTCGTGTCCGCAACAGGCGCTCAATGGGTTTCGGCTGTCACCAAGGTGTTGCTCGGCCTGCAAGCCAAGAACTTCTACGGCGGCGCCACGATCTACTTGAACTACGGTGACTGGTTCGCTGCATCGGCTAACGACTACGTTACCGCCGCGCCGCAGAACACTATTCTGGCTCGTCTGATGGCGATTCCCGGCATCGTGTCCATCGTTCCTTCGACTTCGGTCCCAGTGAACGAAATCCTCGCCGTCGTGAAAGAGCGTCGAGTGGTTGAGATCCTGACTGCGATGCCTGTTACCACTATGCCGATTGAACGTAAAAACTTCACCGACGAGTACAGCTTCCAGATCATGACCGCAGTAGCGCCACAATGGAAACGCGATTATGCTGGTAACGCGGGCTATGCCCAGTTCACCAAAGGCTAATCCGCTGAGTTAGAATAGGGGCCTTGATTGGCCCCTTTTTTATTGGAGTGAAAATGAAAGAATTCGAAATCACACAGCGCGGCGTTTTTGTCGATGGATTGGAACTTGAAGTAGGCGCACGCGTTAAGCATGAGTCGCTGCCTGCAACATTGGTCAACAAGGCCGTAGAGGTTGAGCCTGAGAAGGTTCTAGAGGTTGCAACGCCTCGTCGCGGTCGTCCGCCTAAAGACCAATCCGAAGAATGAAAAAAGGCGCCTTAATTGGCGCCTTGTTTTTAGATCAGGATAATCAGCAGGAGCCACAGCATGGTCGTGTCCTCGGTTAGCGGTTAATGGGATTACTGGTTACAGAAAACTCAGGACTCGTTCGTATTCTGCGTTCATGCGCTTAGCTTCGTCTTGAGCAGTCTGCTCATCTTCAAAGGTAGCGATAAACATCTTGTCGCTGAATATGTCGAAGTGATCGGCGTTTTGTTTTACTGTGAAGTTCATGTCTGCTGCTCCGTTTCGTTGTTTGCCTTGCTTGATTGAGAGACTAGACCCGCTTAAATTCCGCGTCAAGCCCTCGTGGTAAAATAAGTCGAATTAATTCAAGGCCAATAAAATGACACTCCAATACTCGGTAGCAGTGAACAACGCACGTCTTGACGCATTCGAAACTGCTGCCGGTACTTCGGCTAAGCTGCGAATCTATACCGGCTCTGTTCCGGCTAACTGTGCGGCTGCTGCTACGGGTACGCTGCTGGTCGAGATGGCGTTGCCGTCTGACTGGATGTCTGCTGCGTCTGCTGGCGTCAAGGCCAAGACTGGCACATGGTCCGGCACTGGCGCTGCTGCTGGTACGGCCGGCTATTTCCGCATCGTCGATACTGCTGGCACCACTGCTCACGCTCAAGGCACTTGCGGCCTCGGTAGCGGTGACATGTCGCTAGACAACACCAGCATTGCCGTTTCCCAAGTAGTGACCGTTAACTCCTTCTCGCTGACGACCGGTAACGCATAAGGAAATGCGTTATGGCGACCAAGCTATACCTGATAGGGATAGGTAATTCTCTAAGCGGTACATTTCCAACTGGAGAACAGTCGTCTCTGACGCCTAGCTGGTCGCTTACTGGCGCATCCACGCTGTACACGATGCGTACGACCAAGGGTGGAGCGCAGGTATCCCTAGCCGGATCAAGCCTTGCAAACACCTCACTGCAGCGCGCCTTCTGCTCGCACTTCGCATCTGACACGCTGAATACAGCTCAAAGTGTCGGTGGCGGATCGAACACCTTAACAATCAACGTCGCTAACCGCGAATCTAACCTGAGTATGAACTTCGGGGCTGATTTGCGGTGCAACGTCTATGTATGGCGTCCGTCTACCGGCACAAAGGTCGGCACGATTGGCGATTGCCTGGCAATGACAGGAAGCGTAGAGCCTGGAGCGGCAAACTCTGAGCGCTCAAACAGCGCCTCTACCTCAAGCACGTCTACTGTAAGCGCGCTTGCTGGTGACGTGATCATCTGTGAGTTGTGGCAGTTCCATACGCAGGCGGCAGCAACTAGCTATACCGGTGACGTGTATGCGTCAGGCACGGTAGAAACTGCAACAGCTAACACTGTCGTTACCGATCACGCTTCTTTTCTTAGCTTCAGTGCGGACACGCTGACGTTCGGCACTCCAAGCACTGACATTGGCGCAACGGTTGTGCTGACTCTTGCTGCTGATGCTGCATCCTCTGCCTCGGTTGTTGCTGTATCCACGCAATCTGCAATTACGGCGCAGAACGATTCCTCGTCAGGTTCGTCGGCTATCGGCGTGTCTGCCAGTAGCTCGCTGTCGATTCAGAATGACTCTACGTCGGCGGCTTCAGTTGTTGGCGTATCTGCTGCATCTGCGCTAACAGTCGCGAATGATTCGCTGTCTGCCGACGCTTTAGTGTCTGGCTCTGCTACGGGCGTTAGTGCTGACGTAGCTATCACGCTAGCCGGTGATTCGATAGCGTCTATATCTGTAGTAGCGTTGACTGGTAGCGCCTCCATAGATAACGCTGGAGACTCGACAAGCTCTCAGGCTGGCTCGTCTATTGCTGCTTCGTCTTCGCTGTTTGTGCAGGCTGATAGCGCGTCGTCTAGTGCTGTAGCTGTGTCATCGACTGCATTGTCTGCGCAACTTGCAGACGATCAGACGCAATCGTCATCTGTTGTTTTTGTGGCCCCGTCACTGTCTGTCGTGCTTGGTGATGACTCGGCGCTGTCAGTCGCAACTGTATCAATTACAGCGGATGCGGCCAATCAGGAATTCGACGACTCATCTGAATCCGCATTATCGACTGCAATATCCGCCGAATCAGAAACAGTTATCGCTGCTGATATAATGTCCGCATCAGTTTCTGTGGGTGGAGAATTGACGCCATCGCCAGAACGCACGCTGTTTATTGGCGCACAAGTTCGTAGCCTGGTAATAGATTCGCAGAACAGATCGTTAGCGCAGGCTAGCCAGTCAAGAGTTGTAGCCTTAGAGCCTCAGCGTAGACAGCAATCACTGGTTGTGCAGAACAGAACAGTAGCTCCAGAGCCTCAGAATAGGAATATCGCAGAATGACAGAGACATACACTGGAGGACCGGATAAGCCTACGATTGTTAAAGATCCGGCAGAGGTTCTGGATTACACGTTTGATTGGTCTGCGTATCTGGCTGATATTACTGACACCATTACATCTGTTGCGTTCGAGGTTGTAGGCGCAGTGATCGATTCGTCAAGCCACACAACTACATCTGCGACTGCATGGGTATCTGGCGGCGTCGCCGGAAGCACTGCAACCGTGACGTGCGCAATCGAAACCGCAGAAGGTCGTAAGGCTGTTCGGTCTATTTACCTGAAGATTAAGGATCGCTGATGCCGTCTATCGAGCAAATTCGTCAGTATTTTGAAGCATACGGCATCCCGGTGCCGCCTGACTTCATCCTGCAACTGTGGATTGATTCTGTTGAAGTTATCCAGCCGTGCTTGGATGGTGCGGGATATCCAGAAGCTACGCAGATGCTTATCTATCTGTACCTTCTTGGACTTACAGGCTATGTCAACGTTGATCGTCAGATTAGCTCGCAGACTGCTCCGTCTGGTGCTTCTCAGTCTTTTCGTTGGGGCTCTTTTGTTGACCGGTATCGCTCTCTGCGTTCTCTTCTTAATACGCTGGACACTTCTGGTTGTACCGCCTCTGTGATTCCGCCTGAACCTGGCGCATCTGCCGGCCTGTGGGTTTCTACTGGCGGGAAGTGCTGCTAATGGCCTTCATGTCCGCGTGGTACATGATCGACACCGCAACCGTCTACCCAAGACTCTCAGAGGGCGACTGGGGCGTCGGCGTAACATACGGAACCCCGTACACCATCCTTTGCGGTCACGAGGGTGTATCGCGCCAATCTCGCGACAAGGAAGGCGCTGAGTTCGTGACGCGGGATGTCTATTACACCGGCGACACTCGACCCGCCTACCTGGACCGCATCGCATACGGCGACACCACCGCGCAAACGTGGGATGTAGTTTCAGCAGCAGAGATTCGCAAGATCGCTCGTCATGGTATGTCGGCGTTTGGGTATGACGATGAGTACGATTTGGAGACTGCCTGATGCCGGTTAAGGGCCTGAAGGAAGTTCGCCAAAGCCTGCATAAGCTGATAGGGCAGATTAGCGGTCCAATGGCTGAGAAGGCATTAACTGAGGTGATGATCATTGCTGGTGGTTATGCAGCAACGATGACTCCAATCGATACGAGCAACCTGATTAACAGTCAGTTCCGCCAGATCAGCAAGTCAGGCGACAAGGTAACGGCAATGCTTGGCTATACGGCAGCATATGCAGCGGCTGTACATGACAAGAAAGGCACGACAGTCGGCAAGAACATTCTGCGATCAAAGGCAGATCCATCACGCGGTAACTTTTGGGATCCTGATGCTGAACCTGGATTCCTCAAGAAAGCATTCGAAGAGCCTGATTCACGGGCTGACATAGACGCAGTAGTTGAAAGGCATATGAAATTAAAATGAGCCATACACCGATCAACCTGTTCAAAGACTGGCTTGAGCTATATGTATCGACGGCTGGATACACAATCAGTCGTGGCATGTGGGAAGAGGCTAACAATGGCACAAAGAAGTTCGTAGCCGTCTGGTCTGATTCTGGCAGAACGCCAAATGGTGAAATCCAGTATCCGCATATCCGCGTGATCGTTACTGGTCGGGCAAATGGTCGGGCACTTGGCGATACAGAAGGTTCTGAGTTGTTCGCGGAGTCGCTATTTGACGCGGCTATTGCGCACTTTGAAACAAGTTGCATGATGCAAATTAGGCCAGTTGGCAGCGTGCAAGGACCGTATTACACCGAGACTAGCCGTCCATGGGTAGAAATAAACTTCGAATTGACGTGTTAAACTATGTGCATCTGCTCGTTTTGGGCGATACAAATCAACCTTGAAGGTAAATTGAAATGGCTTTGAACTGCGCCTCGGACAAGTTCGTAGGCAAGAGCGTTCTCGCTGAGTTCGCACTTGCTTGCGGTGATGTAGACCCGCTGACTTTGACGTGGCTGCCACTTGGCGCAGCTCGTAACAAGTCTAAAACCATGTCGGCTGATACCGTTGATGCCACCGCCGATGACTCGGTAGGCAGCTTCCGCGACACTCTGATTACCTACAAGACCTTCGAAGTCTCGATTGATGGCGTCACTAAGCGCGATGACGGCACCACTTCGAACCAGCAGCTTCTGGCTAACCACTTCGAGACCGATCCTCAGCCGTACGTCTGGATTCGTCTGACTGGCCCGATCAACTCGACTACTGCGTTTTGCGTTCTGACCGAGTTCAGCGAAGAGTATCCGTACGACGACGTTGCTACCTACTCGATGACTGCAAGCGCAACCTCGCGCCCTGGTGGCTTGGCTAGCGTTATCACCGCACCTACTCCTATCGCCGTGACCTCGGTTACCGTTTCGCCAGCCACCGCAACCGTAGCTGTAGGCCTGACTACTAACCTGATTTCGCATGTACTGCCGAATGCGGCACTGCAAAGCGTGACCTGGAGTTCTGCAACTCCGGCGAAGGCTACCGTTTCCGCGCTCGGAATCGTGATAGGTGTAAGTGCCGGTACATCGGTCATCACGGCTACTTCTGTATCCGATCCAACCAAGTCTGCGAGCTGCACCGTTACAGTCGCGTAAAGAAGCGATGCAACGTAAAAGGCCTCCTTATTGGGGGCTTTTTATTGCCTACATCTCACGCCCTTCAAGATTAAGATACTGATCTGGCCGCATGCAAGAGAAGCGCGGATCTTTATTGTTTTTTGCGTTTTCTCTGTTGCCAAAGTTAGCAATCTGAACACATTCAGCATCGCTAGATATGTCGAATTTTGATGTTACGTCGTCGTATATGCAGCCAATTTTTGCACAAAGACCAACTACAAGCACCAAAGTAAGCATTTCATTCTCCGGAATTTCATGTGGGTTTCGCCGAGTATATCCATGCGCAGAAAGACGTCAAGCGCAAAATGCTAAAATGGTGGAAATTTCTATGGACGCTAAAAATGCGCAAGCCCATCACGAGCATTGGCGAGATAGGCGCCTACGTTGGCGACAAAGAATATCTATTCAGACCTTCACTAGCCGCCATGGATTCTCTCGGATCTCCGACTGAGATCGTAGAGAAGTTTGCGCTGCTTTTCTCTTCGCCAAAGATCAATCCAATCTGGCCTACGTCCTCGTATAGAGCGTGGGAGCGAGAAGTCATGGCTACGGCATATGACGTGCTGATGGCTTGTTGCAACGATGACGTAACTCCACTGCTAGGTCACATGGGCAGCAAGTGGGGATCGTTCGTGCCTGGCGCAATGTCTGGAATGGATATGATCTATCTTGCGCGCTCGCTTATGCATGACGGGATTGTCGGCCTGAAACCAGAAGGCCTATTAGCCAAGCCGAAAGAAGAATTCACGCCTAAATTCCAGGCTCGTGAATTCGTGGCGCAGGCAGTCGCTCATCTTGGCATGTCTAGCGATGATGCTTGGAATTTGACCATGACCGAGTTCGCCGGGGCTATGCAATCGAAATTCGGCAAACCAGAAACATTGCCAAGCCTTGATGAGCATGATGACGCAATGGCTCGCCTCGCAGAAATCAACAGATTGAGACAGTATCAGGTGAACAAATGAGCAACCTCGGCACCATTACGTATACAACTAATATCGAGACTGCTCAGCTTGTTTCGAGCACGAAGGTTGCCGATAAGCAGCTTGATAGCCTGCAAGGCTCGTTCGACAAGACGGACAAAGCATCTCAGCAGCTTGGCGGCGGGCTCAGCAAGCTCGCAACCTCTATTGCTGGCGTCCTGTCTGTTGCCGCCGTAGTCAATGAATTCAAGAAAGCCATTGCCGTGACGATGGAGTTTAACGCGACAATTTCCAACCTGTCGGCTTTGACCGGCGCAGTCGGAAAGGATCTGGCTGTATTCCGTCAGGCAGCTATCGACATCGGCGGTTCAACCTCGCTTAGTGCCACTCAAGCAGCAGAAGCAATGAAGCTGATTGGCTCTGCGTCTCCAGAGCTTCTTAAGTCTGCTGACGCTCTAAAGGCCGTTACACAGCAGGCAGTTACTCTCGCAGAGGCTGCTGGCAGCACTCTTCCCGAGGCAGCAGCAGCAG
>Ga0207655_1001103_pt1 | contig 26436 bp, 20 predicted proteins | sample KBSM44metaG_FD_184398 | JGI IMG/M metagenome (GOLD analysis project Ga0207655, IMG submission 184398) | Miscanthus rhizosphere microbial communities from Kellogg Biological Station, Michigan, USA - KBS M4-4 metaG (SPAdes) (version 2) | ecosystem: Host-associated > Plants > Roots > Rhizosphere >... | reverse complement strand
AGGAAGTGTGATGACAACAGGCAATGGCTCACCTGTGCAATCCAACCTCACCTTCCCGCATGCCGTGGCTTCCCGTAACGCCGGTTCTTTGCTGACGGTGGATGGCACCACCCTGCAGACAAAAGGCACGCAGGCTTATGGCGCAACGGCAGATGACGGTGGGAATATTATTCTGAAGAATACAACCGTCAAAACTGAGGGTGATAACTCCATCGGTTTGTATGCCGGAATTGGTGCGGCAAAACCCGGTAACGTTAGCCTGACAGCCAGTAATGTTACGATCGAGACACTCGGCAATAATGCGAGCGGCGCATTTGTCGGCCGCAAATATAAAGCAGAAACCGCTGAGATGGCGCTGGATAACGTCACGCTAAATACCCACGGCGATAACTCGCGCGGTCTCTGGGCGGAAGCAGGAGCCAATCTACACGCTAAAAATACCGTGGTTCAAACCGAAGGTGCTCATGCTGCCGGTATTCTCGCCAGCAATGGCGGGTATGTTCAGGGCGATAATATTTCTGTCGCCACCCATGGTGATAGTTCTGCTGCCCTGGCAGCCCAGGGTACAGCCACTCATCCAGGGTTAGCCACCCTCAATAACAGCATTCTGACCAGCGAGCACGGCCATGGTATTGAAACCACGGGTTATGCAGATATTGAAATGCAAAATAGCCGTGTGACGGGAGAAAGCCAGTGGTTGCAGGTAAAAAATGGGGTGATGTTGCCAGGAAATGCCAGCATCAACGCGTCAGGAAGTCTCTTCACGGGGGCTGCACTAACCGAGGAAAATGCGTTTTCTGATGTTTCATTAAACAATACCAGCCTGTGGTTTTTGACAGGCAATTCGGTGCTCAGCCAGTTGACGAATAATCAAAGCCTGATCAACTTCAGTACACCAGAAAATAACCGCTACAAGACGTTGACGGTGAATAACTATCACGGCGACAACGGAACGATTGCGTTAAACACCCATTTGCACTGCGATAATTCACCGTCGGATCAATTAGTTGTCGATGGTGGCCATGCCGACGGCTCCACCAGCCTAAAAATCACCAATACCGATGGCAGTGGCGCTCTCACTCATGGTAACGGTATCAAAGTTGTAGATGCCATTAGCGGTGCGACAACGGCAACAGAAGCTTTTAGCCTGCTCAGCAAAGTGAAAGCGGGACCGTATGAATACTCGCTTTACCGTTCAAGTGTTGATGGCAGCAATGAAGAAGCCTGGTATCTGCGCTCGCATAAGCAGTTGCCTGGCATCATTGACGATAGCGAGCTTCCTCTTCCTCTGCCGCCATCACCACCGCCAGCTGATTTCACGCCAGTAGAAGAACCGCCAGTTGATAATCTTAAACCCGAAGCGCCTGCGGCTCCTCAACAGCCGATTGCGGTGCCAGATTATCGGGCAGAAACATCGCTGTATCAGGTCATTCCTCAACAGGCATTACTGTATAGCCGGATGCTGGTCGATAGCCTGCATGAGCGAACTGGCGAACAGTTTGCCAGCGTGGAGAAAATCACTGAGGCAACCGAATCGCCACATATGAGTTGGGGACGGGTGATTTTTAAAAATGGGAAATCCGACTTTGATGGCCCGCAGTCTCGATTCTCATTGAGCGCCATTCAGTTAGGCATTGATTTGTATCGTGAAAGTAAAGATGACGGGAGTTCAAATTTTGCTGGAGTGCTTGGTAATATCGGCAAAATGAGCAGCAAAGTCACTGATACTGACAACGAGTTTGCCGGGCGTAATACCCTGAAATCATGGGGGTTAGGCGGTTACTGGACGCACTTCACACCAAAGGGAAGCTATCTGGATGCCGTCGCCCAATACAACCGACTGTATGTTGAATCCAACCCCACCGATCTCAGCCCAATGAAAACCAAAGGATATGGTTTAAGTGCCTCGCTGGAAGCGGGTTATCCGTGGCAGCCGGACGCTGACGTACAGCGCTTTATTGAGCCTCAGGCCCAGTTGATTTACTCAAAAGTGAAACTGGATAACACCCATGACGAGGCATCTGCGGTTAAATTCGGTAACGCAGATTCCCTGACCGGGCGTCTGAGCCTGCGCGTCCATCAGACCTGGCATCATGATGATAAACAAAAAGTGGAGGAGGAGCGCACCAGAACGACGGCCTGGGTACGTCCGGGGATCCTGCATGAATTCAGAGGAGAAACAAAGACCGCATTTTCTTCTCAACAAGGCGACATTCCATTCGTCACCAACAGCGCCGGAACATGGGGTCAATTAAATGCGGGCGTTGATCATCAGATCAATGAGTCAGTTTCACTCACCGGTTCTTTAAGCGTAGAGAAGTCGTTTGAAGGGGACAGCATCAATTACGGCGGGATTGCGGGTGTAAAAATTAAGTTCTGATAAGGGAAAGAACTGGCGTTTTTATCAGGCGGGGATGTATTGCATCACCCGCCTGATACGATAATTAGACTTCAATATCAGCCATGTCGCCTTTATCTTGCAGCCAATTGCGTCGATCTTCAGAACGCTTTTTAGCTAGCAACATATCCATAATTGCCATGGTTTTATCGTTATCTTCATCGTCAATCGTAAGCTGTACCAGGCGGCGAGTGTTGGGATCGAGCGTCGTTTCACGTAATTGCAGTGGGTTCATCTCGCCCAGCCCTTTAAAGCGCTGCACGTTCGGTTTCCCTTTCTTACGTTTAAGTTGCTCGAGCACGCCGGCTTTCTCTTCTTCGTCCAGCGCGTAGTAAACCTCTTTGCCCAAATCGATGCGGTACAACGGTGGCATCGCCACATAGACGTGACCCCCGCGAACCAGAGAGCGGAAGTGGCGCACGAACAGCGCGCATAACAACGTTGCAATGTGCAGACCATCGGAGTCCGCATCCGCCAGGATACAAACTTTGCCGTAACGCAACTGGCTCAGATCTTCACTGTCCGGATCGATACCGATCGCTACCGAAATATCGTGCACTTCTTGCGATGCAAGCACTTCATCGGAAGATACTTCCCAGGTATTAAGGATCTTACCTTTCAGCGGCATGATCGCCTGGTATTCGCGGTCACGGGCCTGCTTGGCAGAACCGCCTGCAGAATCCCCTTCCACCAGGAACAATTCAGTACGACTCAAATCTTGCGCGGAGCAGTCGGCCAGTTTTCCAGGTAATGCCGGGCCGCTGGTTAGCTTTTTACGCACCACTTTTTTAGCGGCACGCATACGGCGTTGAGCACTGGAAATCGCCAGTTCTGCGAGTTGTTCCGCCACTTGAATATTCTGGTTCAGCCACAAGCTGAAGGCATCTTTAACGACACCGGAAACAAAGGCGGCACACTGGCGTGATGAGAGGCGCTCTTTGGTTTGCCCGGCAAACTGCGGATCCTGCATTTTCACTGACAGCACGTAGGCGCAACGTTCCCAGATATCTTCCGCTGAGAGTTTCACGCCGCGCGGCAGAATGTTGCGGTATTCGCAAAATTCACGCATCGCATCCAACAACCCCTGACGCAGACCGTTGACGTGAGTACCGCCCTGCATGGTTGGGATCAGGTTAACGTAGCTTTCTGTCAGCAGTTCGCCGCCTTCTGGCAGCCATAACAGCGCCCAATCAACCTGTTCAACATCACCGGCATAATTGCCGACAAATGGTGATTCAGGAAGCGTCGGTAAGCCGTTAATCGCTTCGCACAGGTAATCTTTCAGGCCATCCTGATAACACCAACGCTGCTCGGTATTGTTCACTTTGTCAGTAAAAGTGATTTCAACACCAGGGCACAATACTGCTTTGGCTTTCAGCAAATGGCTTAAACGGGAAACGGAAAAACGTGGGCTGTCGAAGAATGAGGCATCTGGCCAGAAGTGAACGCTGGTGCCGGTATTACGTTTGCCGCAGGTCCCGACCACCGCCAGTTCCTCGACTTTATCGCCATTTTCAAAAGCGATGCTGTAAACCTGCGCATCACGACGCACCGTGACTTCGACACGTTTTGACAAGGCGTTAACCACCGAAATGCCAACACCGTGCAAACCACCAGAGAACTGGTAGTTTTTATTGGAGAATTTACCGCCCGCGTGCAGACGACAAAGAATGAGTTCTACAGCCGGAACACCCTCTTCCGGGTGGATATCTACCGGCATGCCTCGCCCGTCATCAATGACTTCTAATGACTGATCGGCATGGAGAATAACATCAACACGCTTCGCATGGCCTGCCAGCGCTTCATCCACGCTGTTATCAATGACTTCCTGGCCCAAATGGTTTGGACGGGTGGTGTCGGTGTACATCCCGGGACGGCGGCGAACAGGCTCAAGCCCGGTGAGTACCTCAATGGCATCGGCGTTATAACTGGATTGCGTCATGGTTTATTCGTTCAGATTGCGAAACAGGAATTCGACATCAGGCATTAATGCAGGCCCAGGAAGTCGATGATCTGTGAGAAATAATCTTCGAAGCCTACAAAGGCGTGATTGCCACCGGACTCTACCGTCTGTCGACAGGGGGTGTAGTACGCCACAGCCTGGCGGTAATCAAGCACTTCGTCACCCGTTTGCTGTAACAACCAGATGAGATCTGGCGCTTCTAACGGGTCAACTTGCATGACTTTAAGATCGTAAATATGGCGTGACTCTAGCACATATTGCTGCCCGGTGTAGGGGTTCTCGTTGGTGCCCAGATAATCGACAAGCAATTCAAAAGGCCGTACCGCAGGGTTTACCACTACCGCTGGCAGCATAAAACATTGCGCTAACCAGGTGGCGTAATAACCACCTAAAGAGGAGCCAACAACCCCCAGAGGTTCACCGCCATGCTTGAGTACCAGCGACTCCAGCAGCTCTGCCGCATCGGCAGGATACGGAGGGAGCTCTGGGATAATCATATTGATGTGCGGATGGTTCTGCGCCAGCCAGGCCTGCAAGCTGGTAGCCTTAGCGGAACGCGGCGAACTGTTGAAACCGTGTAAGTAAAGTAGCGTTGACATCAATACCCTTCTGAAGCGGTATCTGGGTTGAACACCGCACCTTTCAGGCGGCAAACCTCCGTGGTCACTTCACCGTTTGGATGAAGTTCCAGCCAACGCCAACCTGGTTCAATAGTGTCGAGCGTGAAGTTTGAGCAGTGCGGCTTAAATTGCACGCAAGTGGATGGCGTCGCCAGCATTCGTCTGCCGTTCCAGTCCAAATCTAGCTCCTGGTGAATATGACCGCACACCAGAGTTTTCACTTTCGGGAATTTTTGCAGAACGTTATCCAACTCTGCGGCGTTGCGCAGGCTATGTTGGTCAAGCCAGCTACAACCCGCAGGAACAGGATGATGATGCAGCAATAGCAGCGTATGGCGTTCAGGTTCAGCGGCGAGTTTACGCTCCAGCCAGTCGAGCTGATAATCGCTCAGTTCACCATGTGGGACGCCAAATACCTGGCTGTCGAGCAGCAGGATTTGCCAGTTATCACCGAGGAAAACTTGCTTCGCAGGTGAAATCCCTGCTTCCAGCAACGAGCTAAACATGGCTGGCTGGAAATCGTGATTGCCTGGCAGCCAAACGCAGGGCGCAGGAATCTCCGCAATGCCTTCAACAAAATGCTGGTAGGCCTGCGCACTGTGATCCTGGGCTAAATCCCCAGTAGCTACAATTAGGTCATACTGACGCTGCTCAGCGAGGATGGCGGCAATAACAGCCTGATAGCTCATCCAGGTATTGATACCAAGCAGCGTTTCGTTCTTTCCAGAGAACAGGTGGGTATCGGTAATTTGCAAGATCCTGATCTGGCCCCCACCGGCCACAGGAAGATTTAACAGGCTTTCCAAATGGTGTCCTTAGGTTTCACCCTCACTAACAAACCGGAACCGCCATCGCTCCATGCGCTAAACAATACCGCAGCCAATCGGCTAGAAACTGATTAATTTGATGCTTTTCGTCGCGTTGATGCAACTTTTTATTAGGATAATCATACCGTGCTTTGAAACGAAAGATCTGCTGACTTGAACACACTTCCGCGACCATGGCGTCATGATAAAGCCTGACCGACATCGACGGTAAGCTCCAGTAGCTTATCGCCGGAACAGTTTGTTCGATTTGTACTAGTGTCGTGTAACGTGTCGACTCAAGGATAGAGAGTCGATATTGAGCGCTACTTACCTGATAAGTGACTTTTTCACCCACTTCATCATGACGAGGAAGCAAGCGTCGGAGTTGCGCGAAATTGGTTTCGCACAGGCGCATCATTTCAGGGAAGTCAGGTGTATAGCGCTTCATATTTATCGATTCCACTCTTCTCTTAATTTCTCATGATGCAATTGCAGCCAAAGCAGTGCAATGACTGAAGCCGCGTTGTCGATTTTCCCTTCTTCTACTAACTGATAAGCCTGTTCCCGGCTCACGACATGAACACGAATGTCTTCGTTTTCATCTGCCAGACCATGTATGCCATTCGCGGTGGTAGCGTCGACTTCCCCAACCAGGATCGATAAACGCTCGCTGGTCCCCCCAGGACTTGCCAGGTAGTTGATAACCGGTTTGGTACGACCGACAATCACTCCAGCTTCTTCAGTTGCTTCACGACGCGCAACGTCCTCGACGCTTTCACCTTCTTCAATCATTCCCGCAACAAGTTCGAGCAGCCACGGGCTTTCACTGGTGTCGTACGCGGCAATCCGAATCTGTTCAATTAAGACAACTTCGTCTCGCACAGGGTCATAGGGTAGCAGTACTGCAGCGTGCCCGCGTTCTAAAATTTCACGGCAAATTTCGCCACTCATTTCGCCATTAAACAAGCGATGGCGGAAGCGATAAAGATCCAGAGAAAAAAAACCGCTATAAAGCGTTTCCCGTGCAATAATTTCAACATCGTTTTTGGCTAATGTGACGAGTTGACTGTTTTGCTTAGTCATGATGGGTTCCTGATTTTGATGGTTATGAAATGAGTAATTTCAAGCCAGTTTGACTGCCGTTTCATTTCCTATGTGATAGATTGATGAAAATTAAGAGTCAATGGCACATTACGCCAAGCACCTGAGCTGGCGGACTCTGCTAAAATCGACGATCATTTCCGGCTCTTGTCAGCGCTTACAAATAATTTTTTGCTTCACAACAAGGAATGCAAATGAAGAAACTGCTCCCAATTCTTATCGGTCTGAGCCTAACGGGTTTCAGTGCCATGAGCCAGGCAGAAAACCTGATGCAGGTTTATCAGCAGGCACGTTTAAGCAACCCGGACTTGCGCAAATCCGCTGCTGACCGTGATGCCGCATTCGAAAAAATTAACGAAGCACGTAGCCCGTTACTGCCACAACTTGGCCTTGGTGCTGATTATGAATACACCAATGGTTTTAGCGATGCGAATGGCATCGACTCCAGGGCAGCGAGTGCCTCTTTGCAATTGACGCAAACCATTTTTGATATGTCGAAATGGCGTGCGCTTACCCTGCAAGAGAAATCAGCCGGTATTCAAGATGTCACTTATCAGACAGACCAACAAACACTGATTCTGAATACTGCAACAGCCTACTTTAATGTATTGAGTGCGATTGATGCACTGTCCTTCACTGAAGCACAGAAACAGGCTATTTATCGTCAGTTGGATCAAACCACTCAGCGCTTTAACGTTGGCCTGGTCGCCATTACCGATGTACAGAACGCCCGTGCGCAATACGATAACGTATTAGCAAACGAAGTCACTGCACGAAACAATCTGGATAACGCGGTAGAAACGCTGCGCCAGGTGACCGGTAATTACTATCCATCTTTGGCATCACTGAATGTAGACGGCTTCAAAACCAACAAACCGGATGGCGTGAATAATCTGCTGAAAGAAGCGGAAAAACGTAACCTGGCATTGTTGCAAGCACGTCTGTCTCAGGACCTGGCTCGCGAGCAAATTCGCTACGCAGAAACCGGCCACATGCCAACCGTGGGTTTGACCGCTTCTACTGGTGTTTCCGATACCAGCTACAGTGGTTCTAAAACCAATAGTTCTCAGTACAACGACAGCGATATGGGCCAGAATAAAATCGGCCTGAACTTCTCCTTGCCACTGTACACTGGCGGTTCTGTTAACTCTCAAGTGAAACAAGCGCAATACAACTTTGTTGGCGCAAGTGAGCAGCTTGAAAGCGCGCATCGTAGCGTAGTGCAAACAGTTCGCTCTTCGTTCAACAACGTTAATGCGTCCATCAGTACCATCAACGCTTATAAACAAGCGGTTGTGTCTGCACAAAGCTCCCTGGATGCCATGGAAGCAGGCTATTCCGTCGGTACTCGTACCATCGTTGATGTGTTAGATGCGACCACGACGCTGTATAACGCCAAGCAACAGCTCTCCAGCGCTCGTTATAACTACCTAATCAACCAGCTGAATATTAAATCAGCACTGGGTACGCTTAACGAACAGGATCTTGTAGCGTTGAATGCAACACTGGGTAAACCAGTACCAACCACGGCTGACAGCGTGGCTCCAGAAACGCCAGACCAAAATGCTCGCGCGGATGGTTATACAGCGGATAGCGAAGCAACGACTGCTACAACACCAGCACAAGCGACTCCAGCTTCTGCGACTAGCAGCAAATCAGCTAACCCATTCGGCAACTGATCAGATATTTTGGGGGTGTGGCAACATGCCCCCATCACAACTTACGCATGCGAACGTAAGGCAGAGTAAAGATCTCCCTTCAAACATCCGTCATCGCTTTAATTTCAACCATTCATCCCCTATCCTAAGCACCATAACCACTGGGCTCAGGACAGATAAATGAAACGGACAAAAATCATAAACCACGCATCGTTCCGCAAAAGCTGGAACGCCCGCCATTTGACGCCAGTCGCATTGGCTGTTACCGCTGTGTTTATGCTAGCCGGTTGCGAACAAAATGACGAAACAGTCTCCATGTATCAAAATGCGGATGACTGTTCGCAAGCCAACCCTGGCAAAAGTGCAGAATGTACGACTTCCTTTAACAACGCACTAAAAGAAGCAGAACGTACAGCGCCAAAATACGCCTCGCGTGAAGAATGTATCGCTGAGTTTGGTGAAGGCCAATGCCAGCAAGCACCAGCTCAAGCCAGCGTGGCAGGTGAACAAGCTCAGGCACAACCGCAGCAAAGCGGCAGCTTCTGGATGCCATTGATGGCCGGTTACATGATGGGCCGATTGATGGGCGGCGGGGCGGGCTTTGCGCAGCAACCTCTGTTTACTTCGAAGAACCCTGCAAGCCCTGCTTACGGTAAATATGCCGATGCCAGCGGTAAGAGCTATGGTGCCGCGACACCAGGCCGTACGACAACCGTACCGAAAACGGCAATGGCACCTAAACCTGCCACCACCAGCACTGTGACACGCGGCGGTTTCGGTGACTCAGTGGCTAAACAATCGACTATGCAGCGCAGTAGCAGCGCAACAGGTTCTTCTCGTTCCATGGGTGGCTAAGAAATTATGGAAAGAATCGCGATTACTGAGCGCCCGGACTGGCGCGAGAAAGCCACAGAATACGGTTTCAATTTTCACACCATGTACGGCGAGCCGTACTGGTGTGAAGACGCATATTACAAGCTGACGCTTCCGCAGGTAGAACGCCTGGAAGAGGTCACCGCTGAATTACATCAAATGTGCCTGAAGGTAGTGGAAAAAGTCGTGAGCAGCGATGAACTGCTGGCCAAATTCCGCATTCCTAAACACACCTGGGAATTTGTGCGTCAGTCATGGCGTACCCAGCAACCGTCGCTTTACTCACGCCTGGATATCGCGTGGGATGGCGTTGGCGAGCCTAAGCTTTTGGAAAACAACGCCGACACGCCGACTTCTTTATACGAAGCGGCGTTCTTCCAGTGGATCTGGCTGGAAGATCAGATCCAGGCCGGTAACCTGCCAGCAGAAAGCGATCAGTTCAACAGCCTGCAAGAGAAGATCATTGAGCGTTTTGCCGAGCTGAAGCAGCAACACGGTTTCAATCTGGTTCATTTTGCTTGCTGCCAGGACACAGAAGAAGATCGCGGTACCGTTCAGTATCTACAAGACTGCGCGGCTGAAGCCGAAGTGGCGAGCGAATTCGTCTACATGGAAGATATCGGTCTGGGCGAAAAAGGCCAGTTTACCGATCTGCAGGATCAGGTGATTAGCAACCTGTTCAAACTGTACCCGTGGGAGTTCATGCTGCGTGAGATGTTCTCCACCAAGCTGGAAGATGCGGGTGTACGCTGGCTGGAACCGGCCTGGAAAAGCATTATCTCCAACAAAGCATTGCTCCCAATGCTGTGGGAAATGTTCCCGGATCATCCAAATCTGCTACCTTCATATTTTGCCGAAGATAACTATCCGCCGATGGATAAATACGTGGTGAAGCCAATCTTCTCTCGCGAAGGTGCAAATGTGAAGATCATCGAAAACGGCGAAGAAATTGCCCGTGTCGATGGCCCTTACGGTGAAGAAGGGATGATCGTCCAGCAGTTCTATCAGTTACCAAAATTTGGCGACAGTTATGTGCTGATCGGCAGTTGGCTTATCAACGATCAACCTGCAGGTATTGGTATTCGTGAAGATCGCGAGTTAATCACCCAGGATCTTTCACGCTTCTATCCGCATGTGTTCGTAGAATAATTGTTTCTCCCTCTTCCTAAAGGAGAGGGAGAAACATATCAGCCGATTTGTACCGAAAGCATACTCAACGATCCCATCTCTATGCCGTCTACAGGTAACGTAATCGGCTCTTTACCATCCCACGCTCCCAGAACATACAACAACGGCAGGTAGTGATCCGGCGTTGGGTTAGATAACGATCCGCCTTCATGATCTAAGAAGTTCACCAGCGGGTGCTCGTCGACCTGCCCAAGCCATGTGAGGTTGTCTTTAACGTATTGGTTAAACGACTCGGCCCATGGATATGGTGTGTTTTCGCCGTGCCAGCGTGCGGTTCTCAGGTTATGAACCACGTTGCCACTGGCAATCAGCATGATGCCTTGATCGCGCAGTGTTGCCAGTTTTCGACCCATCTCGAAATGCCAGGCTGCTGGTTTCGTGCTGTCGATACTCAGTTGCACCATCGGGATATCAGCATTGGGGTACATCTTGATCAATACACCCCAGGAGCCATGGTCAAATCCCCAGGCTTCTTTATCCTGCATCACCGGAACAGGTGCCAGAAGATCAACTAACTGCTGCGCCAGTTCAGGTGAACCCGGTGCCGGGTAATGCGTGTCATATAACGCTTGTGGGAAACCACCGAAGTCATGAATAGTTTTTGGTGTTTCCATCGCGGTGACACCCGTACCTTTAGTGAACCAATGTGCTGAGACCACCACAATAGCTTTTGGCCGCGGCAAGGTTTCTCCCAAATGACGCCAGGCTTGGGTATAGTGATTATCTTCCAGCACGTTCATTGGGCTACCGTGTCCGAGGAATAGCGCAGGCATTCGTTGAGTTGTCATGGTGTGTCCTTTAATCAGGTCATTCAGTTTATGAAAACTACAGTACGCGCTTTTGCACAATGAAGAACTCAGATAAGCATGATGAAGATCTTCAGGAAATTTGAATGTAAGCGATGTGTAAAGCTTCCCATCTGGCTCTCGATTTTTATCACACCGCCCATTAATATAAATGAGAATCATTATCAAAAGGAGCAATGAATGTCAGTACCCTTGATTCTGACCCTGTTAGCAGGGGGAGCCACTTTTATAGGTGCCTTTCTTGGCGTTATCGGCCAGAAACCTTCAAACCGTGTGCTGGCATTTTCTCTCGGTTTTGCAGCGGGAATTATGCTGCTTATCTCGTTAATGGAGATGTTACCCGCCGCACTTCACACACAAGGAATGTCACCCGTTTTAGGTTACGGCATGTTTATGTTGGGTTTGTTAGGCTATTTCGCTCTTGACCGCGCCCTACCCCATGCACATCCGCAAGATTTAATGGACAGTAAACCGCAGCCTCGCAATTTACGGCGTACCGCGTTGCTACTGACCCTCGGCATTAGTCTGCATAACTTCCCGGAAGGTGTTGCGACATTTGTGACGGCAAGCAGTAACCTGGAGTTAGGAATGGGGATTGCGCTCGCCGTTGCGTTGCACAACATCCCAGAAGGATTAGCGGTTGCAGGCCCGGTGTACGCGGCAACGGGATCGAAACGCAAAGCTATTTTCTGGGCAGGGATTTCGGGTCTTGCCGAAATTCTTGGTGGTGTGCTGGCCTGGCTGATTCTGGGCACAATGGTGTCACCAGTCATCATGGCGGCTATCATGGCTGCCGTCGCAGGGATTATGGTGGCGTTATCGGTTGATGAACTGATGCCGCTTGCCAAAGAAATTGATCCCCATAACAACCCAAGTTATGGCGTGCTTTGCGGTATGGCGGTGATGGGGTTTAGTCTGACGCTGCTGCAAACCAGCGGCATTGGTTGAGGAGAAGCCCGGTTTAATCACCGGGCTTTTTGCATTTTAGCTGGCTTTGCGTTCGTGAGTCTGACGGTATTCCACCAGATCTTCAATTGTCACCACAGCCATATTGTGTTCACGTGCAAAGGTGATGCATTCAGGCGCGCGCGCCATGGTGCCATCATCGTTGGTCAATTCACACAACACACCTGCAGGTTTGAAGCCTGCCAGTGTCACCAAATCGATAGTGGCTTCTGTGTGGCCACCACGGGTTAACACGCCACCCGGTTGAGCGCGCAACGGGAACACGTGGCCCGGGCGGTTCAGGTCACTTGGTGTTGCGCCATCAGCAATCGCGGCACGCACCGTGGTAATACGGTCTGCGGCAGAAACACCGGTGGTCACGCCTTTTGCGGCTTCGATAGTCACAGTAAACCCTGTGCCATAAGCACTGGTGTTGTTCTCAACCATCATTGGCAATTCGAGTTGTTTACGGCGTTCTTCAGTCAGGCACAGGCAAACAATACCGCTACCGTGGCGAATGGTCAGAGCCATTTGCTCAACGGTCATGGTTTCGGCTGGGAAAATCATGTCGCCTTCGTTCTCGCGATCTTCATCGTCAAGAACCATTACCCCACGACCTTCACGTAATGCTTCAAGAGCATGTTCCACGCGCTGGGAAGGAGTGCCAAATGCAGAAAGGAGCGTCTGATTCATGGTAAAAAAACCTCATTAAAATTATGGTTACCAGAATCAGGGCAGTCTTAGGAGCTAAAAAAATAACGTGTGCAAGCTTACTAAAGCTTGAGCTTAGTCGTTACTCTCTCCCATCCGGACTATAACCGTCGGCTCCGGAATTACACCGGATCTGCTGACCTCCAGATTGCTCTGGAGCGCTCGCGGGCTTTCAGCGTTCACTGATTTACCGCCGGTGGGGAGTTACACCCCGCCCTGAGAATAAGCAGACTTACTATAACGCCGATGATTTTCTCTGGCAACGCCAAACCTTAGAACATTTCGGGTTTCTAACCGGCCTCACAGGCATTACAATTAGTGTTAATCGCGCAAGACAATCCCGTAAGATTATGGAAGCCACTATGATTGACCCGAAAAAAATTGAACAGATCGCACGCCAGGTCCACGAGTCAATGCCGAAAGGGATTCGTGAGTTCGGGGATGATGTTGAGAAAAAAGTACGCCAGGTTCTGCAATCTCAATTAACCCGTCTGGATCTCGTTAGCCGTGAAGAGTTTGATGTACAGACTCAAGTACTGTTACGCACCAGAGAAAAACTGGCTTTGCTGGAACAACGTTTAACCGAACTGGAAAATCGTAGCGTTCAGGCGCCTGTTGTGACTCCGCCGACAGAATCGCAAGAATAATGAATAACACTACTCTCCTGTTCGCAGGAGAGTCTTAATATATCGCCCTGCCTACATATATTAAATAAATATCTTTAGATTTTATTGTCAGATATTTCACCTCCGAATAATCCGAAATAATACTTATTAAAACATACAAAAAAAGCAACGTATTGTTTTAAAAAACAATAACCTCCACATCTGAAATAGCTATTTTCATCACTCATTGATTTAAGGTTTTATTTTTCATACATTTCCACACCTGCATCAACACTTAAATTAGCACACAAAAAAGCATTTCATCATGCCATATTCAGCCCATCTACAGTGGAAGTTAAAATGATAAACCAACTTATTCCTGATTTAAAAAATGGAACTGGCTCGAAAATAAAAATAGTAGGTGGTGCAGTGGCGGCCTTCGTTATTTTAGGCTCACTATTAGGGTCGTGGTACACCATTGATGAAACGGAACGTGGTGTTTTATTACGTAACGGCGCGGTAGTCGAAGCTATTGACCCAGGCTTGTCGTTCAAAATCCCGTTTATTGAAAGCGTAAAAATCATTTCCGTTCAAAGCCAGGTCACCGTTTATGATTCATTACAGGCTTACAGTAAAGACCAGCAATCTGCGACACTTAAAGTTTCCGTTTCCTGGCATGTTCCACCATCGGATGTCACGAAAGTCTATAGCCAGTATCAAAATGTATCTTCTCTCAATGATCGTCTAATCAGCCGCCAGGTCCCTACTCAGGTTGAGAATGTCTTTGGCGGTTATACTGCGGTTGATGCTGTACAGCACCGCTTGCAATTGGTTAACGATATTTCCAACGCTATTAAGAAAAATGTTATTGGTCCGATTATTATTGATAGCGTTCAGGTGGAAAATATCGATTTCAGTGATGCGTATGAAAAAGCGGTAGAGGCCAGAATGACGGCTGAAGTTCAGGTTAAAACACGGGAACAAGAATTGGCGACCGAACAGGTTCAGGCCCAAATCCGTGTCACTCAGGCTCAGGCAGAAGCTGATGCCCAGTTAGCCAACGCCAAAGCAGAAGCCGAAGCGACTCGTTTGCGCGGCCAGGCAGAAGCCGAAGCAATTAAAGCTCGCGCCGACGCGTTAGCCAGTAATCAAAACCTGATTGAACTGACCAAAGCCGAACGCTGGAACGGTGTATTACCAACAACCGTGTTACCTTCTGGCACGTTACCGTTTATTGATACCACGCCAGGTAAATCAGGCCATTAATATTGCAGTTAAACTTGCCAGCCCATGCTCTATGCAAGGCTGGCAATTTATTTAACTATTTTCCTGAATCTTCTTAATAATGTTGGTGGTTGAACACCCATCTTCAAAGTTCAGCACCATCACTTCACCGCCATTGGCCCAGACTTCTTTACTCCCGGCAATATCATCCGGTTTGTAATCACCGCCTTTAACCAACAAATCTGGCAAAATCTGCCCAATTAAGCGTTGTGGTGTGTCTTCTTCAAACAACACTACCCAATCCACGGCTTCCAGTGCACCCAACACGATCATACGTTGATCCTGCGGATTCACCGGACGGGTCTCCCCTTTCAGGCGTTTAGTTGAAGCATCACTATTTACTGCAACAATCAGGCGATCACCCAACTTACGGGCGTTGGCCAGATACGAAACATGGCCGGCGTGAAGAATGTCGAACACACCATTGGTCATGACGACTTTCTCACCACGTTTGCGCGCCGTCGCCACCGCTACTTTCAGTTCAGCTTCGGTCATTACACCAAAACCTGAATCGGCACGGCCACGCACAGCATTTTCCAGTTCAATTGGGGAAACGGTAGAAGTACCCAGTTTACCGACCACCACGCCTGCGGCTGCATTCGCAAAGTAGCACGCTTCTTCCAGGGTGTTGCCTGCGGCAAGGGTTGCCGCCAACACGCCAATTACCGTATCACCAGCACCGGTCACATCGTAAACTTCTTGCGCCTGAGTCGGCAGATGGAATGGCTCGATACCCGGCTGTAACAGCGTCATACCATGTTCAGAACGGGTGATCAGCAACGCGGAAAAATCGTATTCCGCGATAAGTTTCATGCCGCGCTCCACCAGCTCTTCGTCATTCTTGCACTTACCAACAACCGCTTCAAATTCAGAGAGATTTGGCGTCAGCAGTGTTGCACCACGATAGCGATTAAAGTCAGTACCTTTTGGATCGATAAGCACTGGCACTTTGGCTGCTCGCGCAAGGCTAATCATGTGCTGAACACTTGCCAAGGCACCTTTTGCATAGTCAGACAGCACCAGCGCGCCAATATGCGGCAAAGCCTGGCTAATGCGTTCATGAATCGGTTCTGGGTCAACACCTTCGAAGCCTTCTTCAAAGTCGAGGCGAATCAGTTGCTGGTTACGGGAAAGTACACGCAGTTTGGTGATTGTCGGGTGTGTCGGCACGGAAACAAAATCGCATTTAACGTTCACGCCAGCCAGCGTTTGGCTGAGCGCACGCGCGGCATCATCGATCCCTGTCAGGCCAACCAGGCGAGAATTTGCGCCTAACGAGGCAATGTTCATTGCCACGTTTGCCGCACCACCAGGCCGTTCTTCAATGTTGTCGACTTTTACCACTGGCACCGGAGCTTCCGGGGAAATGCGGCTTGTAGGGCCATACCAGTAGCGATCCAGCATCACATCACCAACTACCATGACGCCTGCACGGCTGTATTCGGGCAGCGTTACTTTCATTCCTGACTCTCCAGAGAGGGATAAAATTTTGTCGCGGATAATATCACAATTAGTGTTAAGCGCATGTTTGCGGCTCACTCAGCCACGTTTGCCAGCTTTTTAGTACCTGCTCGCGTTCTTGAGTGAAAGTATCCATTGCCACATTCCCGGGCAGTTCCTGCAATGCCAGGTGATGGAGTTCATCGCGCAACGTGACATAAGCATGCGTCAGCGCTTTCGCTTCGTCATCACTCATGATGTCGTTTTGCGCCATTAATTCCAGAATGCGCACATTGTCTGACCAACGTGTCAGTTTTGGGGCCTGCGCCGCATAACGTAAAACCAGGTATTGAGTGATAAATTCGATATCGGTGATACCACCTTCATCAGCTTTAATATCAAAGCGTTCGATATTTTTCCCACCCAAATGCGCACGCATTTTTTCACGCATTTCTCGTACTTCAGTTTGTAGTTTTTCGCTTTCACGCCCAAGGCACAAAATATTGCGGCGGATGGCATCAAACTCCCGCTGCAACTGCGGGTCACCATACACAATACGCGCGCGAACCAGAGCCTGATGCTCCCAGGTCCAGGCTTCATTTTGCTGATAATCAGCAAAGGCTTCGGCAGTCGTTACCAGCATGCCAGCCGCACCAGACGGGCGTAAACGCGCATCCACTTCATACAAAATGCCTGATGACGTCCGGGTGCTGAACAAGTGCATCACACGCTGTGCGAGGCGCAAATAGAACTGGCGGCCATCGATTTCACGCTCACCATCCGTCATCACATCCGACGGGCAGTCATGCAGGAATACCAGGTCCAAATCAGAGCTATAACCCAGTTCCCAGCCACCGAGTTTGCCGTAGCCGACGACCGCGAAACCACGCCCTTCACGGTTCTGTAAGTGTTTTGGCTGGCCGTATCGCAAGACCATTTGCGCCCAGGCCTGCTGAACAACCGCGTCAATCATCGCTTCAGCAAGCCAGGTCAGATGGTCACTGACTTTCATCACCGGCAATGTACCGGTAATGTCAGCCGCCGCCACACGTAACAGCTGAGCCTGCTTAAACTGACGCAATGCTTCCAGTTGCTGCTCTTCATCGTCTTCAGGCACGCGCAGTAAATACTGGCGTAGCTCGTCACGATAAGCGTCCGTCGCGGTCGGTTGATAAAGCGTGTTCGGGTCGAGTAGTTCATCGAGCAGCAACGGATAACGCGCTAATTGGCTGGCAATCATCGGTGATGCCGCACACAACGTGATCAAATGCTTCAGTGCTCCAGGATATTCCGTCAGCAGCTCAAGATAGGTGGTACGCGTGACAATGCCGAGCAGCAGCGGCGTCAGGCGTGATAATGGCAGTGGCGCGTCGTGGCGCGAACAAGCTTCACACAGCAAACGCGGCATGAGCTGATCCAGCACCTGGCGGCCACGCGGGCCAATGGTGCGCTTATCAGTGTCCTGGCGGAAATCACTCACCAGACGTAACACTTCGCTACGCGCTTCCGGCGTTAAATGCTCCAGTACTGGCGTATTGGCATCCGCATCCAGCGCATCCTGCCACAGTTCGCGCCACGCTTCGGCGAGCTTATCTTCACCGGGTTCCGGTTCATCGTCGCCAATCAATTCGTTAAATACCTGCCGCACGGCATTCATATGCTGTTGCAGGGTTTCTTGCAGAGAATCCCAATTCTGCGCGTTCATGCCCCACGCCAGGCGAGCCTGGTTTAAATCATCACCAGGCAAGGTTTGAGTCTGTTCGTCATTGATGCTTTGCAGCAAGTTTTCGAGGCGACGCAGATACAAATACGCCTCTTTCATTTTGGCCGCATCGCCTTCCGGCAGCAGGTGCAATTGTTGGATTGCTTCCAGCGTGGGTAGCAAAGAACGAGATTGCAACGACGGTTCTCGTCCACCGCGAATCAGTTGGAATACCTGGACAATAAACTCGGTTTCGCGAATGCCACCCGCGCCAAGTTTGATGTTGTCGGTCAGCCCTCTGCGACGCACTTCGCGGGCAATCATCCCTTTCATATTGCGCAGCGACTGAATGACGCTGAAATCAATGTAGCGACGGAAAACAAAAGGCCGCAGCATGTTGCGCAGCTCCTGGCTCCAGACGTCGTCGGTATCGCCCATAATTCGGGCTTTAACCATCGCGTAGCGTTCCCAGTCGCGGCCTTGCTCCTGGTAATAATCTTCCAGTGCGGCATAGCTCACCACCAACGGGCCACTGTCGCCAAACGGACGCAGGCGCATGTCAACACGGTAAACAAAGCCGTCTTGTGTTGGCTGGTCGAGGACTTTAATCAGCCGCTGACCCAGGCGAGTAAAGAACTGTGCGTTATCGAGTTCCCGCCGTCCGCCCTGTGTCGAGCCGTTTTCTGGCCAGGCAAAAATCAGGTCGATATCGGAGGAAAAATTAAGTTCCCCCCCGCCCAGTTTACCCATGCCGAGAATCATCAGCGGCTGAGCGACTCCCGCCTGATTACAGGGTGTGCCCCACTCGCGGCAGCACGCGGCATACAACCAGTCACGAGCGGCAATAATTAACGTTTCGGCCAATACACTTAATTGCTGGAGAGAGCTTTCGGTAGGGACTTGTTGCAGTGTTTGCGCCCAGGCAATTCTCACCATGATACGGCGGCGGAAAAGACGCAGCGCGGTCATTAGCGTAGGTTCGCTATCAACGTGCTGCAATTCTTCCTGCAGCCAGGCGGCATAGTGCTGCCATTCGTCGGCAAGCGGAGGGGACTGTTCCAGCTCCGCCATCCATGCGGGATAAGCCGCCATGCTGTCACAAACAAAATCACTAAACGCCAACACAGCTTGAGCCTCGTGGCTTAGCGTCTGGCGGTCAATATCCTGTGGCAGACGCGCCAGCGCCGCCTGCATATGCTGCTGTAAAAGTGGCGCTTGCGACATCATGGGTGTGTCCCTTACAAACGATATGCTCTAAATAATGGGTAAAGTTACTTCCCGCTATGCAACCAGAAAGGAGCCTGCGAGATCGCTTCATTACGGTAATGTTCAATTTCGACTTGTTGGCGAGTCACAATGGCATGACGCAACCCTTGCCAGTTATCCAGCCACGGTTGCGTTTTCGCATCGTCATAAACGCCTGCCAGCAGGCGAATGGAGCCAGTTTCACGTGCCAGACGCGGCAACTGATCAGCATAGCTATCGCCCAATGGACGCTGGAAAGTTTCTTTCAGTTCTGCGGCATGACGCGAAAGATGGGTATCCGCAAAGCGCTTAAACGAACCGGCCAGTTTGACATTGGCTTTGTCGTCGCTAAATTTCTGCCACTGACGCCCAACCAGCCATTCAGTTAGCGCCAGTTTGGCCTGGCTGCTTTGTTCGCTGAATGCCAGTTCAGTTGCTTTCAGTTCTTGTGGAAGCATCGCTTCGTAGGTTGCCAGCAATTCACGCAGTTCTGTACTTGCTTTGCGTGGAACGATGCCGCCGAACAGTGCCAGTGCGTGTCGCACAAGGCCAACCGCTTCCAACACCTGAGCTTTCGCTTTGCCGTTGCCACGCAACCACAGTTCTTCGTGGTATTGCCAGTGGGAAAGCGCCAGCTCCAGAGAGCCTTCCAGACCTTGCTCTACTGTTGCTTTCGGTGCCACTCGCAATACGGTTAACGGCTTAATTTCGCGGTCCACATTTCCCTGTGCCAGATGGTATCCACGCGCGGCTTTGCTCAAGCTACCCTGCCGTATACCCGGTTGTGCAACCAGTTGTTTAGCAAAAGCCAGCACATCCGCCGTTTCGCCTTCCAGCAGCTCAAGCTCCAGCTCACATAAAGGTTCAACCTGTTCGCCCGCTTTCACTTCACCTAAATCCAGCGCCAGTTCGATACGGCTGTTACCGTGCGTAACGACCCATTTTTCACGGGCAAAATCAGTGCTGAATAAAGGATTAAGCTGTGACTGAATTTCGTCAGGGGAAATACCTTCCGGCCAGACTTCTGCCGGCAACAGCGCAAGTGCCAGTTCCGGTGATGTCAGCTCAACGTTGTATTCCGGGCGTTGATGCAGCCCGCCAATGACACGTCCCGCGATTTTCATCGTCATTTCATAGTGGCCGTTATCGCCACGGATACGCAGCCCCATATCATGACGGCGCAGTTGGTTATCGGCAGTTTCATAGTAGATATTGAGCAACTGGCGAGGTTCGCTGTGCTGGCTTTCCAGCGAATTTAAAGTGTTACGAATGGAATCCAGTTCAGCTGGATTAACAATAAATTTGAGCTCGATTTCTTGGGTCATCGTCTTTTTACTTTTATTTGGGTCACATCGGGTTTACACCCGGCGAACTTAATCTTTAACTGGTGGTCAGTAGATAATATTTTTCACCAAATTACCATGAGTGGCGCGTATTTCGACGGGCCACTAATCGCGAGTAAGTGGTCAAATTAACACCAGGATGATTCTCATTCAGGTTTACGGATTGCACCGTCAGACTGATGCCACTACTATCGTTCCACTATTTATGACAATAACGACGAAATCATGCACAAATTCCGCCTAATTTGCCTTACTTTGCTTTCTCTTAGCGTTTCCGTTGTGGCTCATGCCGAAGAAAAACGTTACGTATCGGACGAACTAAATACCTGGGTACGTAGTGGCCCTGGGGACAATTATCGCTTACTTGGCACCGTCAATGCCGGGGAAGAAGTGACTCTGTTGCAGAGCAATGAAGAAAGCAAATACGGTCAGGTGCGCGATAGCAATGGCCGTACATCCTGGATTCCTCTGGCGCAACTGAGCACCACGCCAAGCCTGCGTATTCGAGTGCCAGACCTGGAAAACCAGGTTAAAACGCTGACGGACAAGTTGACTAATATCGACACCACCTGGAATCAGCGTACTGCTGATATGCAGCAGAAAGTCGCGCAGAGCGACAGCGTTATCACCGGTCTAAAAGATGAAAATCAAGAACTTAAAAACCAATTGATCGTCGCGAAGAAAAAAGTTGAAGCCGCGAATGTTCAATTGGACGACAAGCAACGCGCCATCATCATGCAATGGTTTATGTACGGCGGCGGTGTTGCAGGTTTCGGCTTGCTGCTTGGCCTGTTACTGCCACACATGATTCCAAGCCGGAAGAAGAAAGATCGCTGGATGAACTGATCGCCATCCCTGTATCCTACACTTAGGTATTATCGTAATTGGTTAACAGATGCAGGGGCATTGAAGCGTGAAGATTTATCTGGTCGGTGGTGCAGTACGCGATGGGTTGTTGAGATTACCGGTCAAAGATAAAGATTGGGTGGTTGTGGGGGCAACTCCACAAGAAATGCTCGATGCGGGTTATCAGCAGGTGGGCAAAGATTTCCCGGTGTTTCTGCATCCCCAATCGCGTGAAGAGTACGCATTAGCGCGCACCGAGCGAAAATCAGGCCAGGGTTACACAGGTTTTACCTGCTACGCCGCGCCTGATGTCACGCTTGAGCAAGATTTACTGCGCCGTGATCTCACCATCAACGCCATTGCACAGGACGAACACGGCGAGTTTATCGACCCATATAACGGGCGTGCCGATATCGAAAAACGCCTGCTGCGCCATGTCTCTCCCGCTTTTAATGAAGACCCGCTACGTGTTTTACGCGTCGCGCGTTTTGCTGCACGTTACGCTCACCTAAATTTCCAGATTGCTCCTGAAACCATGGCATTGATGTCGTCGATGGCCGCCAATGGCGAGCTTGAGCATCTGACACCGGAACGCGTCTGGAAAGAAACAGAAAATGCGCTCACCACCCGCAATCCACAAGTGTATTTCGATGTACTGCGCAAATGCGGCGCACTGAAAATTCTGTTTCCAGAAATTGATGCGCTGTTTGGTGTCCCTGCGCCAGAAAAATGGCACCCGGAAATCGACACCGGCATTCACGTTTTGATGACGCTGGCGATTGCCGCGCAACTCAGCCCTGAAGTCGATGTACGCTTTGCCACCTTATGCCACGATCTGGGGAAAGGGCTGACGCCAAAAGAGTTCTGGCCGCGTCATCACGGGCATGGCCCGGCGGGGGTAAAACTCGTCGAACGAATGTGCCAGCGAATGCGTGTGCCTAATGAAATTCGCGACCTTGCCAAACTGGTCGCTGAATACCACGACCTGATTCACACCTTCGCTATTTTACAGCCAAAAACCATCATCAAGTTATTCGATGCCATTGATGCCTGGCGCAAACCGCAGCGCATTGAGCAAGTCGCTTTAACCAGCGAAGCGGATGCCCGCGGGCGCACAGGTTTTGAAGCCAATGACTATCCTCAGGGCAGATTGCTGCGTGCGGCCTGGGTTGCAGCACAAAGCGTCACCAACAAAGAGGTCATTGATGCTGGTTTTAGCGGCCCGGCGATCCGCGATGAGTTAACGCGTCGCCGTATTGCCGCTATTCAGGCATGGAAAATGACACTCTAGCGCTAACAGCTTTGAGCCTCGGTGTTCGCCAGGCGTAGCGTCAGATGATCAAAAGCCGTGAGCCTGTCCTTGTTAATCGGTTCTCCCAGTGCGTTACACAACAATGACTTCCAGCATTGCGGAATGTCTATCGGTTGCGCAGCGGGATTACAGAACCGTAGCAGGGTTTTACCGTACAACACGTCTGTTCCACTCCACACCAGCCCTTGAGGAATCTCATCAATCAGGCTCCAGACGGTGACCGGCTTTTGGGTTATTTCCATATCGAAATTATCCAGCCGATGAAGGTGCTTCTCTTCCTCCTGCCACTGCCAGAGCAAAGCATTGAAACTGTACTTTTGCTGGCTGATAACCACCGCAGCGGCACTTCTTTTCCCAAGGCTAAGCGCAAATTCGAAATGTAGCCAACCGGTCAAATTCGCCTCCGGTGCCGCAAGCACATGCCCGGAAGCGCGCCCTGGCCGATATAGCAGATCGTCTTTCCCCACAAAACCCGCCCCTCTGAACAACGTCAATCGCAGATCTGACCCGCTATATTCGTACTCTTTCAGACCACGGGCATACACGTGGTAATCCTCGTGGGCGCTGAGCCAGTGCATAAAAGGCTCCGTATCCACTGGCATTTCTGTATAGCCTGAAGCTGAGGTGATGTTCTGGTTATGCCGCTCAATCCAGCCGAACGGCATGTCGGCTTTCACGGAAGTGATCGCCTTACCGGTGTTAATCAGTACCTGCATACGATGCTCGCGCACCTGATTATCAACCGCCAGCGCAAAGCGTATTACGTCGTCTTCCATTGTCACAACCAGCTCAATGGCGACTGGCCGCTGCTGCGAAACTCTCTCTGTTCGCTGCGAATTGATCGCTTCGGGCAGTTGCAATGTGGCAGATAACCGCAGCTCCTGCTTGCGTTCGCACTGACTGGCACCGAGCCATTCAAACTGGTCAAACAGCCTTTCTTCATCTCCAGCAAGCGGAGAGAAATCATATAAATCGCCATCGTTCGCGATATCCGCCAGCCGTATTAACCGCTCAATGGTGTCGCCGCTGAATTTATCAAGCAGGTCAAGATTTCCGTCCCGCCAGGTGAGTTTGTAGCGACTGTTTTCAATAGCGCTCTGAGTTAGCGGCCGCATAGTGATCATTGAATCTGCCGTGGCGCTCTCCAGTCTGAACTGAGCCATACCCGTTGGCGGGACGGCAACATCAGGAATATCAATGCGATTAAGATAATAAAACTCGTTACTCAAGGTTTCGACTTCACCATCTGGCGTTAACAGCACATGACGTGGGCGATTGATCTTCTGCTGATCCAGCAAGACAAACGGTACGCTGGCACCTTCGTTGTCGAGAATGGAAAATGCGGCGCTGGCCGAGATTAACACCTGGTCGCGGCTGTAAATGCGCGGGCTACTGGTACCATTGGTGAGTAAAAAACGGTAGGTATTCTGGCGATCATGATTTTGCAACAGCAAGCGCGCGCACAAATTATAAAGTGCTTCACCAATCTGCTGCGCCTGGCGGCAACGATGCACAACATCACGATTGGTTTCGTCACTATTACACCCACCCGCACTATCATGGGCATGAGATTCCAGAAGCAACCGCCACGCTTTTTCGAGCATCTCTTCCGGCACGCGAAAACCATTCGCCCGCGCCAGGGCAATCATCGGTTCGACAAGGGTGATTAAACAGGCCTCAGCCTCATAGTTCGCCTTTTTAATGTCATAACGCGAAGAACCGATACTTTTGTGTACCCGAGCCATACGCGGGCTGCGAAACTCGCCCTGGTATATCGACAGTGAATCAGGCTCAATGGCGGCCATAAAAGCCTCGTAGTTACTGACCCGCCAGTCATCCTCCGAGTGACAACCCACCTGCGCCACCAGCTTTTCAAAATCCTTGTCGCAGCTCACCTGATCGCCACCGATCGGGCAAAGCAGATGTTCGCTATCGCTTAGCTGTTTCATGCGTTCCAGCAGCGGGAAGGTTTCAACATGAAAATGGTTAATATCAAAATTGCGGTATCGCGCCCCGCGCTCAGGATGCCCCAGCATGTAACCGTAAGGCATCACGACCGTTTTAACTTGCTCGCCATTGGCAGCCTGCCACATCAACTCTGGCGGCCCCATCAAATCGCGGTCATAACCTCTGCGGATCAAAATATTATTCAGACCAAATGCGCTAGCGAGCTGAGGAATTTGAGCATGTGCGCCAAAAGTGTCAGGCAAATAAAGGACATCCATGCAGTAGCCAGCTTGCTTTGCATGGTAGATACCAATCCGCAAGTTTCGGAACATTGACTCGGTGCTAATAGCAAACAAATCCGGCTGGGTGTACCACGGCCCGACCAGCAAACGCTTGTCTGCCACCAGTTTCCTGACCCGTGCGGTCATCTCCGGTTTGATCTGCAAATAATCAACCAGCAAGGAGCTTTGTGCATCAAGATGGTAGTCAAAGTGCTCGTTCCCCTCTAACGCCTCCACCAGTTCGGTAAATGCTTTTACTGCCAGCACCTGGGTATCGATGGTAGTGAAATACCATTCGCGATCCCAGTGGGTATGCGACACAGCATGAATAACACGGCGATCCTTCTTCATTGGATATTCCTTTTATCTAAGCCAGACAGGGTTGGTAATTAAACGAGCATGACCCTCGCGATTAATACGCAGGAAAACAAAACCTTCCGCTGCACAATCCCCGGACCAGCAGAGATTTCCGTTGTCACTTTCCAGCGTTGTGATGCCCCTGCTGCTATAGAGTAGAATTTCGTTCGCAGGCTCGGTCTTAAGTTTCACCACCAGTTGCCGCCCGGAAGTGGACTCGCCAATCCCTGCCCTGCTGACACTAAACTCTTCGAGCACCGTGTCATCGCACTGAAACCATGCTCGGCCAGCCTGTAATGCACTGAGAATGGCTTCACGTTCGCAACATTCGGCCCGCACCCAGGTATGTGCAAGCGCCAGACCTTTTTCACGGTGGAAATCACTTCCGGCTACCGCAACACAAAATTTCCCGTCACAAAGCTGTTGATACCAGAACTGAAAAGCCTGTTCATTTTGCGTACAGCTATCCCATTCACCGTTCCAAATTTCCAGCCAGTCAAACTCTTTGATTTCACTCAGCCACGGGCAATGCTGGCAAAAAGGATGATTGATACCAATGCGCGCACCGTTTTGACGCGCTTCGTGGATGCGCGCAAAGACAGCGGATTCACTGTCGCAGGGGATGAAATTCTGAACCGGGCGATCGCAACCTACCAGGTTGACATGCCCGCGAGTGGTCGTCAGTTCCATTCCCGGTATCAGGCAAAGCTCACTGTTGATGGCGCTAATTTCTCGGTTTTGAGAGCACGTATTGTGATCGGTAAAAAACAGGTAGTGATAGCCATACGCCTGCGCTCGCTCAACCAGTTCCCCGACACTCAATTTCCCGTCGCTGTGCAGGGAATGAATGTGTGTATCGCCTTTAAACCAGCGCCAGTGTTTCTTGTGAAAAGTGATATCAACATGAATATCGCAGGTATTGGTTACGTGATGCAGGCCAAGCAGGATGTGCCAGTTTCCTGGCGCAATGGCTCTTCGTTGATAACCCGGTGTTGCATAGCATTC
>Ga0207655_1001098_pt1 | contig 26525 bp, 44 predicted proteins | sample KBSM44metaG_FD_184398 | JGI IMG/M metagenome (GOLD analysis project Ga0207655, IMG submission 184398) | Miscanthus rhizosphere microbial communities from Kellogg Biological Station, Michigan, USA - KBS M4-4 metaG (SPAdes) (version 2) | ecosystem: Host-associated > Plants > Roots > Rhizosphere >... | reverse complement strand
CGCTCGACTTGCATGTGTTAGGCCTGCCGCCAGCGTTCAATCTGAGCCATGATCAAACTCTTCAATTTAAGTTTGATGCTCGTGAATTAAACTTCGTAATGAATTACGTATGTTCACTCAGAGACTTTGGTATTCATTTAGCGTCTTGCGACGTTAGAATCCATGTCACTTTGAGTGCCCACACAGATTGTCTGATAAATTGTTAAAGAGCAGTGCAACGCGGCTTTCGCTCACCGTTGCGAGGTGGCGTATATTACGCTTTCCTCTTTCAGAGTCAACCCTGAAATTCAGGATTTTTTCTCTTCAACCGAACCGGCTGTTTGTGTGAAGTGATTCACATCTGCCGTGTCGATGGAGGCGCATTATAGGGATCCCAGTTTTTAGCACAAGCGTTTTTTAGATCTTTTTTCCTGACTGCTGCTTTTCCACGCTTTTCGATGAGATCCTGCCCGATCTGCTTAAAAATTGACGCATTTAACACCCCTCCATGCTGCATAATATGATCAAAATCTTCTGTATAAGCTCATCAGTCGAGGTTGATATGTCTGCAGTACTCCGTCCCTATAAAGATCTGTTCCCGAAAATGGGGGAACGCGTGATGATCGATCCCAGTAGCGTACTCATCGGCGATGTCAGAATGGATGATGATGTCAGCATCTGGCCGCTCGTCGCGATCAGGGGTGATGTGAATTACGTGATGATCGGCGCCCGCACCAATATTCAGGACGGTAGCGTTTTACACGTTACCCATAAGTCGTCCTATAACCCAGAAGGCAACCCCCTCATTATTGGAGAAGAGGTCACTGTCGGTCATAAAGTGATGTTACACGGCTGCACTATTGGCAACCGGGTACTGGTGGGGATGGGATCTATTCTGCTGGATGGGGTAGTCGTAGAAGACGATGTGATGATAGGCGCCGGGAGTCTGGTCCCGCAAAACAAACGCCTGGAAAGCGGCTATCTCTATTTAGGCAGCCCGGTAAAACAGGTCCGTCGGTTAAAAGAGACGGAAATCGAAGGGCTGAAATATTCGGCGAATAACTACGTCAAATGGAAAGACGACTACCTGGATCAGGAAAACCACACCCACCCTTGATCGTCTTCCTGCTCGTTACGGATCATATCGCTGGCTTCTTCTTCAAGATCCCAGCGATAGCCCCTAAAGACCTCCAGCGGTATCGTCCCGCCAAAACGCCTAAGCAATAACTCGCCCGTAATAGCGCAGGTCATCTGCATACCGTTAACCAATACCGGAAAACAGACTGCCTGTTTGCTGTCGTCCCAGACTTCCCTGTCTGGAAAATGAATCGCCTGGTTCATGCCAGCAATTCCTGTTTCAGTTTTTCAATAACGGGCCCTACTGCGGGTAATACGCCGTGCCAGAGCAGAACAGCATGTGCCGCTTGCCCCACCAGCATGCCCAGGCCGTCGGCTAGATGCTTCGCGCCGCGTTCTTCACACCAGCTCAGGAAAGGCGTTTTGCCCTTTTGATAGAACATGTCATAGACATAAATGTGAGGACTGATTATTGAAGAAGGGAGCGCTGGTACATCGCCACCGATCCCGCTGGATGTCGCATTAATGATGAGATCAAATTCATGGCAACCCAGATCTTCCATTGCCACCACGTTCACGCTGCCCGTGTGGGCAAAAAGCGTAGCCAATTCTTTTGCCCGGGAGAACGTGCGGTTAGTGATCGTGACAGCACAATCCATAGAAAGAAGTGGCAACAATACGCCGCGAGAGGCACCGCCCGCGCCAATCAGCAGAATACGAAAACCCTTCTTAATAAAAGAGAGTCTTTCGAGATCGCTTAGTAAGCCAATACCATCGGTGTTGTCACCCAGCAGGCGTCCGTCCTCCAGACGCTTGAGGGTATTCACCGCCCCGGCAAGGGAGGCGCGCTCGGTTAACTCATCCGCTCGGGCGAATGCCTCTTCTTTAAAGGGCACGGTGATGTTAGCCCCTTTGCCGCCCGCGTCAAAAAAAGCATTCAGCGTCGGTACAAAATCATCGACGGGCGCCAGAACGCGGCCATAGGGATGATCGATTTGCAGCTGTTCAGCAAATTGCTGATGAATGAACGGTGACTTGCTGTGAGCTATTGGATTACCAAAAACCGCGTACTTATCCATCCTATTACCCCTGGCGAAAGCGCTCGCCGGTTAACGCATCGCGAATTTCCGATGGATTCTGACGACCGCCCGTTTCACCGATAACCACCGGGAAATGATCTCCAAACTGGGCCAGCACTTCTTGCGATGTGCGGCAAGGTGGCAGCCCTGTCAGATTGGCACTGGTAGAAACCAGCGGCTTACCAAATGTTTGGCACAGCTCAACCACCAGCGGATGATCGGTAACACGCACTGCAAGGGAATCAAAGCGCCCCGTCAGCCAACGCGGCGTGGTCGGCAGCGCCGGGAAAACAAAAGTGACTGGACCAGGCCATGCCGCAGAAATAGTCTCTCGCTGCGCCTCGTTCAACATCGAATCATCAATGTAAGGCTTGAGTTGCTCAAAGTTTGCAGCAATCAGGATCAGTCCCTTTTCGACCGGTCTTTGCTTCAGTTCTAATAGACGCGTAACGGCCAATTCGCTGTCAGGATCGCATCCGACCCCAAATACAGCTTCCGTTGGATAGGCGATGACTTCTTCTTTTCTCAAGACTTCCAGCGCACGGGCAATGGAGTCCGATGTTAATTTATTTTTCACAGGTTTAATCCGCCGAAACCGGCTTTCCACATTGTTTACTGGCACAGAACAGTTTTATGCCCTGTGCCGTTTTCTTCTCGATGAGCAGCGGATAATCGCAGTGAGGGCAAATCCCCGCTACTGGTTTGAAATTGATAACGAACTGGCATTCAGGATAGCGATCGCAGGAGTGGAACGTTTTACCGAACCGGGAGCGACGCTGTACCAGCTGTCCCTGTTGGCACTGGGGACAGGCAATCGCTGTCTCATCTGGTTTATCAATCTGCTCCGTATGGCTACATTCAGGGTAGTGGCTACAGCCGATAAACATACCGAAGCGCCCCTGACGTAATGCCAGAGCAGCACCACAGACCGGGCATAGCTGCCCCTCCAGAATTTTGACGATATGCCCGTCCGCCTGACTCTTCAGGGGACGGACATAATCACATTCTGGATAGTGTGAACAACCGAGAAACGGACCGTGTTTCCCGGACCGGATGACAAGATTAGCCCCACACTGTGGGCAGGGCTCGTTATTAGACACCGTAAACAGTGCTGATTTGGCCATAACAACTCTTGGAGCTACATAGATGAATTAATGCAGCATACCTTCATTCACTTCAAAGAGTAATTCTTCCATTTGCTGATAGGCATTTTCACAGCCCGGAATATTAAACAGAACCATCAGAATCACCCATTTGAGATCTTCCAGTTCAAATTCTGCCGTATCCAGCGCCATGACGCGCTCTATCACCATCTCTCGGGTTTCGAGGTTTAGCACCTGAATCTGTTCCAAGAATAAGATAAATCCCCGGCAACTGGCATCCAGCCTTTCACACTCTTCAGCCGTAAAAATACGTACAGACAGCGGATCAGAAGCGAGCTGCATGGGTTCGACAAGGCCTTCCTGATAATCAGCCAGCTTTTCTAACCACATGAAGGCGTTATAGATATCTTCCCGTTCAAATCCTGCATCGGTAAGATCCCGCGTCAGCCGATCCTGATCCACGCGCATTTCAGCTTCGTTATGGATGTAAGTCTCAAACAAATACATCAGTACGTCGAACATGGCTTGCCCTCCTCAATCGGACATAGCCGCCGGGTACAGCTGCGATCCATCCTGCTAACTCCAGTTCGAGTAGCTGTGCTACCGTCACAGGCACAGATTGGCCGGCACGTTCAGCGACAACGTCAACAGGTGTTACCTCATCTCCTACGTTAGCCAGGAGCTCAGGAAATGGCAATGCCACCTCCTCCTGATCTGATGAATAAAGTGATTTTTCAGGCTCATCTGGGATCCAGGTTAGCCCATATTGCAAATTTTCCAGGATTTCCTCTGGGCTGGTCACAGGCGTCGCGCCTTGCTTGATGAGCCAATGCGGCCCTTCACAACCGGGATTGCCAATGGGGCCGGGCAACGCAAAGACTTCTCGCCCCTGCTCCATGGCACATCGAGCGGTGACCAGCGATCCACTCCGTTGCGCCGCCTCAACAACCAGTACGCCCTGACTCAGGCCGCTAATAATACGATTACGCCGGGGGAAATTAGCAGGCCACGGCGAAGTGGCGAGCGAAAACTCAGATATCACCGCGCCCTCAGCGTCAATAATGCTCTGGGCAAGAGAGACATGACGAGGGGGGTAAACACTGAACAGGCCATTGCCAAGAACGGCAATACTTTTCCCCTGAACCGAGAGCGCAGCCCGATGGGCAACACCATCAATCCCGCGCGCCAGTCCGCTGGTGATAGTGAATCCACATCTTGCCAGATGCTCACAGAAAATCTTGCCCCATCTCTCACCATACCAGGAAGGTGAACGGCTACCGACCACCGCCAGTTGAACGCTATTCAGCACATCAACATTGCCTTTAACGAATAAAGCCCCTGGGTAATCAGACAGGGTTCGTAACCGCTGAGGATAGTGTGGGTTATCTGCGCAAATGAGATAATGCTCAGGAATTTCGAGCCATTTAAGTGAGCGTTCAAGTTCAGCTTCTTTCATGCTCATAAATTTACTGGCCTGCTTCTTCGTCAGGCCCGCCTCTGTCAGTACTGCTTCATCAATATTCTCTCGTCGCGTCAAACGTTGCGCAGCCATCAACATCGTATCGCCACACAAATCCCCAATGTTGATTAGACGTAACCATATCTCAGTGGAAGTCATCCTATTCCCTGCCATAAGCGGCTCCAGCAATCCTTGCGATTGGTCACCGATGCTGTCAATCAGAGGGGGATTTGTCTAGAATAGAGGTAATAATCTTTTCAACTCCTGAACAACGGCTCTGGAAATTTATGGCAGTTTTGCAAGTGTTACATATCCCGGACGAGCGCCTTCGCATTGTTGCTGAACCGGTAAAAGAAGTGAATGCAGAAATTCAACGTATCGTCGATGATATGTTCGATACGATGTACGCTGAAGAAGGCATCGGCCTCGCGGCGACCCAGGTGAACATCCACAAACGTATTATCGTGATTGATGTTTCAGAGAATCGCGAAGATCGTCTGGTGTTGATCAACCCGGAACTGCTTGAGAAGAGCGGCGAAACTGGAATCGAAGAAGGCTGTTTGTCCATTCCTGAACAGCGGGCGCTGGTGCCTCGCGCCGAGAAAGTGAAAATCCGCGCGCTTGATCGTGACGGCAACCCATTTGAACTGGAAGCAGACGATCTTCTGGCAATCTGTATTCAGCACGAGATGGATCATCTGGTCGGTAAACTGTTTATCGATTACCTCTCTCCACTGAAGCAGCAGCGTATTCGTCAGAAAGTCGAGAAACTGGATCGTATGCGCACTCGCGCATAACGTGCCCCCCGGATACAAGGAATAACGTGTCTAAAAAGTTACGCATTATCTTCGCGGGAACCCCGGACTTTGCAGCGCGTCACCTGGACGCGCTGTTATCATCGGGTCACCAGGTTGTCGGTGTGTTCACTCAACCGGATCGTCCTGCAGGCCGTGGTAAGAAACTGATGCCAAGCCCGGTTAAAGTACTGGCCGAAGAGCATGGCTTGCCCGTTTTCCAGCCTGTATCTTTACGTCCTCAGGAAAATCGGCAGCTTGTCTCAGAACTGAATGCCGATGTCATGGTTGTCGTGGCCTACGGATTAATTCTGCCAAAAGCGGTTCTGGATATGCCGCGTCTGGGCTGCATCAATGTGCATGGTTCTCTTCTCCCACGCTGGCGCGGGGCCGCACCTATTCAGCGTTCGCTCTGGGCGGGAGATAACGAAACCGGCGTCACCATCATGCAGATGGACGTAGGATTGGATACGGGAGATATGCTGTACAAACTGGCATGCCCTATCACTCCAGAAGATACCAGTGCAACGCTGTACGACAAGCTGGCTGATCTCGGTCCACAGGGGCTTATTGAGACGTTGCAGCAACTGGCCGATGGCAAAACCCAGCCTGAAGTTCAGGATGAATCACTTGTCACCTATGCTGAAAAGCTCAGTAAAGAAGAGGCGCAGCTCGACTGGTCACTTTCTGCTGCCCAACTTGAACGTTGCATCCGCGCATTTAACCCGTGGCCCATGAGCTGGCTGACCATCGACGAGCAGCCAGTGAAAATCTGGAAAGCATCGGTCATTGATGGCGACTCCCGCGCGGAACCTGGCACAATCATTGATGCAAATAAACAGGGTATTCAGGTTGCAACGGCCGAAGGGATCCTGAATCTGGAGTCGCTCCAGCCCGCCGGTAAAAAAGCAATGAGCGCACAGGACCTGCTGAATTCCCGTCGTGAGTGGTTTACGCCGGGTAAACATCTCGGCTAAACACATTTAATCCAAAAGCCCGGAGTTTCCGGGCATTTTTATTTTTGCGGTTATGAAAAAACTAAATCTTCGCAGCATGGCTGCACAGGCCATTGAGAAAGTGGTCGAACAAGGTCAATCTCTGAGCAATATCTTACCGCCGCTTCAGCAGAAAGTGTCTGATAAAGACAAAGCTCTTCTCCAGGAACTGTGCTTTGGCGTACTGCGTACGCTCTCGCAGCAGGAGTGGCTAATTAACAAGCTGATGTCCCGACCAATGACGGGTAAACAGCGCACTATCCACTATTTGATTATGGTCGGATTCTACCAACTGCTTCATACGCGCATTCCCCCTCACGCCGCCCTTGCAGAGACCGTTGAAGGCGCCGTGGCGATTAAGCGTCCGCAGTTGAAGGGGCTGATCAACGGCGTATTGCGCCAGTTCCAGCGTCAGCAGGAAGAACTGGTGGCAGAGTTCAACCAGTCCGAACAGCGTTTTCTGCATCCGGAATGGCTGCTTAAGCGCCTGAAAAAAGCCTATCCGCAGCAATGGGAATCCATTGTTGACGCCAACAATCAACGCCCGCCAATGTGGCTGCGAGTTAACCGCATCCACCATACTCGCGATGAATGGTTGGCTCTGCTTGAACATGCTGAAATGAGCGGTTTTACGCATGACGCCTACCCCGATGCAGTGCGTCTGGCATCCCCTGCCCCTGTGCAGGCATTGCCTGGTTTTGACCAAGGTTGGGTTACCGTTCAGGACGCCTCCGCGCAGGGATGTATCACCTGGCTTGCGCCACAAAGCGGCGAACGTATTCTCGATCTGTGCGCCGCTCCAGGTGGTAAAACGACGCATATTCTTGAAGCTGCGCCACAGGCTAAAGTATTGGCGGTCGACGTGGACGAGCAGCGACTCTCCCGTGTATATGACAACCTTAAACGCCTGGGTCTTAAAGCGGAAGTCAAGCAAGGTGACGGACGTACCCCTTCCCAGTGGTGCGGCGACGAACAGTTTGATCGTATCCTGCTGGACGCCCCTTGCTCGGCAACTGGTGTGATTCGTCGTCATCCGGATATCAAATGGCTGCGCCGGGACCGCGATATCAATGAGCTGGCTCAGCTGCAAAGCGAAATTCTTGATGCAATCTGGCCGCATCTGAAGTCTGGCGGAACGTTGGTTTATGCAACATGCTCTGTTCTTCCGGAAGAAAACGTCCAGCAGATTGCCGCATTCCTGAAACGTACTCCTGATGCTGCGTTACACATGACGGGCACAGCCGATGCTCCGGGAATCCAAAACCTGCCGGGAGCGGAAGAAGGTGATGGCTTCTTTTACGCTAAGCTAATCAAAGCGTGATGTTGAAAACGGGTCGCAAGCTATGAAGATAATCATTCTGGGTGCAGGACAGGTCGGCGGAACGCTGGCCGAAAACCTGGTGGGCGAAAATAACGACATCACGATCGTCGACACCAATGGCGATCGGCTGCGGGGATTGCAGGATAAATTCGATCTACGCGTAGTGCAGGGGCACGGTTCGCATCCGCGCGTGCTTCGCGAAGCGGGCGCTGACGATGCGGACATGTTGGTCGCGGTGACCAGTTCGGATGAAACAAATATGGTCGCCTGCCAGGTCGCCTATTCGTTATTCAACACCCCGAATCGAATTGCACGTATTCGCTCACCGGATTACGTCCGTGATGCAGAAAAGCTTTTCAATTCTGAAGCGGTGCCGATTGATCATCTTATCGCCCCAGAACAACTGGTTATCGACAGTATTTACCGTTTGATTGAATATCCTGGCGCCCTGCAGGTTGTGAACTTTGCCGAGGGGAAAGTCAGCCTGGCGGTTGTGAAGGCTTACTACGGCGGCCCGCTGATTGGTAATGCACTCTCCACCATGCGCGAGCATATGCCCCATATTGATACGCGTGTGGCGGCAATATTCCGTCATGATCGTCCCATTCGCCCGCAAGGCTCCACCATTGTCGAAGCCGGAGATGAAGTGTTCTTCATTGCGGCCTCGCAGCATATCCGCGCCGTAATGAGCGAACTCCAGCGTCTGGAAAAACCTTATAAGCGCATCATGTTGGTAGGCGGCGGGAATATTGGTGCTGGTCTGGCGCACCGGCTTGAAAAAGATTACAGCGTGAAGTTGATCGAACGCGATCAACAGCGCGCTGCAGAGCTGGCAGAAAAACTACAGAATACGATCGTGTTTTATGGCGACGCATCGGATCAGGAATTGCTGGCGGAAGAACATATTGATCAAGTTGATCTGTTCATTGCCGTTACCAATGACGATGAGGCCAATATCATGTCGGCCATGCTGGCAAAACGCATGGGTGCCAAAAAAGTCATGGTGCTCATTCAGCGCCGGGCCTATGTCGATTTGGTGCAAGGCAGCGTCATTGATATTGCCATCTCGCCACAGCAGGCAACCATTTCAGCACTGTTAAGCCATGTCCGTAAGGCGGATATTGTCGGCGTTTCCTCCCTCCGTCGTGGTGTTGCCGAAGCAATTGAAGCCGTCGCTCACGGGGATGAAACCACCTCTCGCGTTGTTGGCCGAGCCATTGACGAAATTAAACTGCCGCCAGGCACAATAATCGGTGCCGTGGTGCGCGGGAATGATGTCATGATCGCAAATGATAATTTGCGCATTGAACAGGGCGATCACGTCATTATGTTCCTGACAGATAAAAAGTTTATTACCGACGTCGAACGCCTGTTCCAGCCAAGTCCATTCTTCCTGTAATGGTGAAAGGCGCTCATTCGGGCGCCTTTTTTATTAACCCTCTATTTTATAATGCTTAATTTTTCATAACGAATATTTATCCTCAATGGAAATTGGCTAATGATTTGTTAAACTTAGGATCGTTAGCTGGCTCAAGGAGAATAAAATGAGTGTAATTAAAGAATTTCGCGAATTTGCGATGCGCGGGAATGTAGTAGATTTGGCAGTGGGTGTGATTATTGGTGCAGCATTCGGCAAGATTGTTTCATCTCTGGTTGCCGATATCATTATGCCACCGTTAGGGCTGTTAATTGGTGGTGTCGATTTCAAACAATTTGCCTTCACTCTCAGAGATGCACAAGGCGATATCCCTGCAGTCGTGATGCATTATGGCGTATTTATTCAGAATATTTTCGACTTTTTGATTGTTGCCTTCGCAATCTTTATGGCGATTAAGCTGATTAATAAATTGAACCGTAAAAAAGAAGAACCGGCAGCTGCACCACCGGCACCGACAAAAGAAGAAGTTTTACTGACTGAAATTCGCGATCTATTGAAAGAGCAGAACAGTCGCCCGTAATCAGGCGCATAAAGCCAGAAGGCCAGTGGTAAAAAAGTGAATCACTTTCTTGCCACTGGCCTCCCAGTTACCCCGTTTGCCATGTTTTCCTTTACGCAGATAACTTCCCTTCCCTTTTTTATTCTTTTCGACCCGCTGGCGAAACAGTGGATCATGTAACAAAGCTTCAATGACATTATCCTGAATTTGCCCCTTCGTATGATGATAGCGGCTCATAATATCTCCAGATTGTAAGTAAAATCGGCGCGAGTGTAGATCCACTCATATTAAAAATCAACAGCCACGCGGTATGCCACTGGCGCCTTGTTCCAGTGTTTCGAGTATTGAACAGTAGAGGCTGCTATGTGCCGTACCGCAACACGCATCATTAAGACGCTGCAGTGAACGCTGCATGGTCTGTAGCTCTTCAATTCTCGCTTCCACTTCCGTTAACCTGGCCTGAACGATGCTTTTCGATTCCTGACAGGTGTGGTGTTCAGGATCGATGCGGATCGAAAGCAGTTCCCTGATCGATTCCAGCGTAAAACCGAGCTGTCTCGCATAGCGGATGAACTTGAGTCGCTGAAGATCCTTTTCAGTGTAAAGCCGAAAACCACCTTCCGTGCGAACCTCATGTTCCATCATCTGCTGCTTTTCATAGTAGCGGATAGTGTCTGGCGTAACGTCTGCGAGCTTCGCAAGTTCCCCAATGCGATACATTAGTAATCTCCTTTGATTGTTTTAAACAAACGATCCGAATATTCACCATGCAGGAAATCGGTATTCACTCCAGCTTGCTGCAATTTAAGCTCAACAAGCGCCAACCGTCGACGGATTTCCTGCGCTTCAGGATCGCCAGGTTCAATGCCTTTAAGCAAATCAGCCAGAGCCAACGCATCCTTACGATTTTCGAGCTCTGGAGGAAGGCAACCGGCATTTTTTAACAATCGATAGCCCGACCGTAATTCAGCGGGAACCAGGGTATCATCATCAAGTGTAAGCGGTTGGCCAGCGCCTGGAAGATCGCGAAACTCGCCTTTACGTTGGGCATCCAGGATATGACGTTCTGCCCATTGATCAAGCAGCCACATCGTAAAACTCCGAAGTATAAGAGTGGATTCAGACAGTGTAGAGAAAGGATGATTCAGGGGATATAAAAAAACCCGCCGAAGCGGGTTCTTTTACGTTACTACAGATTACTCTGCAGCAGCTTCTGCTTTCGATTCAGAACGATCAACCAGCTCGATGTATGCCATCGGAGCGTTGTCGCCTGCACGGAAGCCACACTTCAGAATACGAGTGTAACCACCGGCACGGCTCGCGAAACGCGGGCCCAGTTCGTTAAACAGTTTTGCCACGATCTCGTTATCACGAGTACGGGCGAATGCCAGACGACGATTAGCAACGCTGTCAGTCTTGGCAAGAGTAATCAGCGGCTCAACTACGCGACGCAGCTCTTTCGCTTTAGGCAGGGTCGTCTTGATGATCTCATGACGAACCAGTGAACCTGCCATGTTGCGGAACATAGCCTGGCGATGGCTGCTGTTACGGTTCAGTTGACGACCACTCTTACGATGGCGCATGACCTTATCCTTCTCAGTAAAACCTTAACCTGTGATCCGGTTACTCGTCAGCAATGCTTGCTGGTGGCCAGTTTTCCAGGCGCATACCCAGAGACAGACCACGTGAAGCCAGCACGTCTTTAATCTCAGTAAGAGATTTTTTACCCAGGTTAGGCGTTTTCAGCAACTCAACCTCGGTACGCTGTACCAGATCACCGATATAGTGGATAGCTTCTGCCTTGAGGCAGTTAGCAGAGCGGACAGTCAATTCCAGATCGTCAACAGGGCGCAGCAGGATCGGATCGAACTCTGGTTTCTCTTCTTTAACTTCCGGCTGACGAACATCACGTAAGTCAACGAAAGCTTCAAGTTGTTCTGCCAGAATGGTTGCCGCACGACGAATCGCCTCTTCAGGATCGATTGTGCCGTTGGTTTCCATTTCGATGACCAGCTTGTCCAGGTCGGTACGCTGTTCTACACGCGCTGCTTCAACATTGTAGGCAATACGCTCTACAGGGCTGTAACATGCGTCGACCAGCAGACGGCCGATTGGGCGCTCATCTTCTTCCGAATGAATTCGGGCAGAAGCCGGCACATAACCACGACCGCGCTGAACTTTGATACGCATGCTAATAGCTGCGTTCTCATCGGTCAGGTGGCAGATCACGTGCTGCGGCTTGACGATTTCGACATCACCATCATGGGTAATGTCGGCTGCAGTCACAGGGCCAATGCCAGATTTATTCAGAGTAAGAATAACTTCATCTTTCCCCTGAACTCTCACCGCCAGCCCTTTCAGGTTGAGCAGGATTTCAAGGATATCTTCCTGAACGCCTTCTTTGGTGCTGTACTCATGAAGTACACCATCAATCTCAACCTCGGTCACCGCGCAACCCGGCATCGATGAGAGCAGAATACGGCGCAGTGCGTTACCCAGAGTATGGCCAAAGCCACGCTCTAAAGGCTCAAGGGTCACCTTGGCGTGCGTCGAACTCACTTGCTCGATATCTACCAGGCGCGGTTTTAGAAACTCTGTCACAGAACCCTGCATTGTGTCCTCTCTTTGGTACTAAGCTTTACTTGGAGTAAAGCTCGACGATCAGGTGTTCGTTAATGTCCGCAGACAGATCAGAACGTTCTGGCTGACGCTTGAACGTGCCTTCCATCTTGCCAGCATCAACTTCCAGCCAGGTTGGCTTTTCACGCTGCTCAGCCAGCTCCAGAGCGGCTTTCACGCGAGATTGCGTTTTCGCTTTCTCACGAATGCTAACAACGTCGTTCGCTTTAACCTGATAAGAAGCGATGTTAACAACACGACCGTTTACCATGATTGCTTTATGGCTAACCAGTTGGCGTGATTCAGCACGAGTAGCGCCGAAGCCCATACGGTAAACAACGTTGTCCAGACGACCTTCCAGCAGAGCCAACAGGTTTTCACCGGTGTTGCCTTTCAGACGTGCTGCTTCTTTATAGTAGTTACGGAACTGACGCTCCAGCACACCGTAGGTACGGCGAACTTTTTGCTTTTCACGCAACTGCACACCATAGTCAGACAGACGCGGTTTACGCGCACCGTGCTGGCCAGGAGCTTGTTCAATTTTACACTTGGTATCGATCGCGCGAACGCCAGACTTAAGGAATAAGTCGGTGCCCTCACGACGGCTCAGCTTGAGCTTAGGACCCAAATATCTTGCCATTTTCTATCTCCAACAATCCTAGAAAACGTAAGCGTTATACGCGACGTTTTTTCGGCGGACGACAACCGTTATGAGGGATCGGAGTCACATCAGTAATATTAGTGATGCGGAAACCAGCGGCGTTCAGAGCACGAACAGTTGATTCGCGACCCGGACCCGGACCTTTAACCATAACTTCCAGATTCTTGATGCCGTATTCTTTTACGGCTTCTGCACAACGCTCTGCTGCAACCTGGGCTGCGAACGGAGTAGATTTGCGAGAACCACGGAAACCGGAACCACCGGCTGTTGCCCAACCCAATGCGTTACCCTGACGATCAGTAATAGTAACGATGGTGTTGTTAAAAGAAGCATGGATATGAGCCACGCCGTCAGAGACTTGTTTTCTTACACGTTTACGTGCACGAATTGGTGCCTTTGCCATTATTCAATCACCCCGATTATTTCTTGATCGGTTTGCGCGGACCCTTACGGGTACGTGCGTTGGTCTTGGTGCGCTGACCGCGAACCGGGAGACCACGACGATGACGCAAACCGCGATAGCAACCAAGGTCCATAAGGCGCTTGATGCTCATGCTAACTTCACGGCGCAGATCACCTTCAACGACAAATTTGGCAACTTCGTCACGCAGCGTGTCGATTTGTTCTTCAGACAGCTCACTGATCTTAACATCTTCAGCGATACCCGCTGCAGCCAGAATGGCTTTGGAACGGGTCTTGCCGACGCCATAGATCGAAGTTAATGCGATCACAGCATGTTTCTGATCAGGAATGTTAATGCCTGCTATACGGGCCACTATGCACTCCTACTATTTAATATGTACGCACCATGCTGAAAAGCCCGTTTTCAGGATACTCAAATGGAAACGTACAGACATACAAAAGATTGGCTGGCTAATCTAGCCAGCTCAACCCAACTTTGCAAGAAAAATATGCGAAATAATCAGCCTTGGCGCTGTTTATGCTTCGGCTCGGCACTGCAAATCACACGGATGACACCATCACGCTTAACGATTTTGCAGTTACGGCATAATTTCTTGACGGAAGCACGAACTTTCATTTTTACTCTCCGTAACTTCTCAGGCGACCATTTAGCGGCCGTAGCCTTTCAGGTTCGCCTTCTTCAATGCAGACTCATACTGACTGGACATCATCAGAGTTTGCACTTGAGCCATAAAGTCCATAATCACGACAACAACGATAAGCAGTGAGGTCCCACCGAAGTAGAACGGTACTTTCATTGCATCACGCATGAACTCCGGGATCAGGCAGATAAAAGTAATGTACAACGCGCCAATCAAAGTCAGACGAGTCATTACTTTATCGATATACTTCGCCGTTTGCTCTCCCGGACGAATTCCTGGTACAAATGCACCGGACTTCTTCAGGTTATCTGCTGTTTCACGCGGGTTGAAGACCAACGCCGTGTAGAAGAAACAGAAGAATATGATTGCAGACGCATAGAGTAACACATAAAGCGGTTGCCCAGGCTGCAAATACAGCGAAATTGTTGTCAGCCAGTTCCAACCGGTTCCGCCCCCGAACCATGACGCGATGGTTGCTGGGAACAGAATGATACTGGAAGCGAAGATCGCTGGGATAACCCCGGCCATATTCACTTTCAGCGGTAAATGTGTGCTCTGTGCAGCATAGACACGACGACCCTGCTGACGTTTCGCGTAGTTCACCACAATGCGGCGTTGACCACGTTCAACGAAGACAACAAAGAACGTCACTGCAAATACTAATACTGCAACCAATAGCAACAGGAGGAAGTGCAGGTCGCCTTGACGCGCTTGCTCGATCGTATGGGCAATGGCTGGCGGGAGTCCCGCAACGATACCGGCGAAGATAATGATTGAGATACCGTTACCGATACCTCGCTCAGTAATCTGTTCGCCGAGCCACATCAGGAACATAGTCCCTGTGACCAGACTTACAACAGCGGTGAAATAGAATGCAAAGCCCGGGTTAATAACCAGGCCCTGCATACCAGGCATATTCGGTAAACCGGTAGCAATACCGATCGACTGGAATATTGCCAGCACCAGAGTGCCGTAACGGGTGTACTGGCTGATCTTACGACGACCAGACTCCCCTTCTTTCTTCAGCTCTGCCAGGGCCGGATGAACGACCGTCAGCAGCTGGATAATAATAGATGCCGAAATATACGGCATGATACCCAGTGCAAAGATAGAAGCACGGCTGAGAGCACCACCAGAGAACATGTTAAACATCTCAATGATGGTGCCTCGCTGTTGCTCAAGCAGTTTGGCAAGTACAGCGGCATCGATACCAGGGATCGGAATAAAAGAGCCAATACGGAAAACGATCAGCGCACCAACTACAAACAAAAGTCTGCGTTTCAGTTCGCCAAATCCACCCTTGGCACTTTGAAAATCTAATCCCGGTTGCTTAGCCATCTGCTACTTATTCCTCAATTTTACCGCCAGCAGCTTCGATAGCAGCACGAGCGCCTTTAGAAACACGCAGGCCACGAACAGTTACCGGAGTAGTTACTTCACCAGCCAGGATCACTTTCGCGAACTCGATCTGGATACCGATAATGTTTGCTGCTTTCAGCGTGTTCAGGTCTACAACGCCGCCTTCAACTTTCGCCAGGTCAGACAGACGGATTTCCGCTGTAATCGCTGATTTGCGAGAAGTGAAACCGAATTTCGGCAGACGACGGTACAGTGGCATCTGGCCACCCTCGAAACCGCGACGTACGCCACCGCCAGAACGAGAGTTCTGACCTTTGTGACCACGACCACCGGTTTTACCGAGGCCAGAACCGATACCACGACCAAGGCGTTTACCCGCCTTTTTAGAGCCTTCGGCTGGAGACAGAGTATTTAAACGCATCTCTTACTCCTCAACTTTAACCATGAAGTAAACCGCGTTGACCATACCACGTACAGCGGGAGTATCCTCACGCTCAACGGTATGACCAATACGACGCAGACCCAGGCCAAGCAGCGTTGCCTTGTGTTTCGGCAGACGACCGATTGCACTGCGGGTTTGAGTGATTTTAATAGTCTTTGCCATGGTCAATTACCCCAGAATTTCTTCAACGGATTTACCACGCTTGGCAGCGACCATTTCTGGAGAATTCATATTTTCCAGGCCATCAATAGTTGCACGAACCACGTTAATCGGGTTGGTGGAACCATATGCTTTAGCCAGAACGTTATGAACTCCAGCGACTTCGAGAACGGCGCGCATTGCACCACCGGCAATAATACCGGTACCTTCTGAAGCCGGCTGCATGAAGACACGAGAACCCGTGTGAACACCTTTAACAGGGTGTTGCAGGGTGCCGTGGTTCAGCGCGACGTTAATCATATTGCGACGGGCTTTTTCCATCGCTTTCTGGATCGCTGCTGGAACTTCACGCGCTTTACCGTAACCAAAACCAACGCGACCATTACCATCACCAACAACAGTCAGAGCTGTGAAGGAGAAAATACGACCACCTTTAACGGTTTTAGATACGCGGTTAACCGCGATCAGCTTTTCCTGCAGTTCGCCAGCTTGTTTTTCGATGTGAGCCATCTTACACCTCTACCTTAGAACTGAAGGCCAGCTTCACGGGCAGCATCTGCCAGTGCCTGGACACGACCATGATATTGGAACCCGGAACGGTCAAAGGACACGACTTTGATGCCTTTTTCCAGAGCGCGTTCAGCAACAGCTTTACCGACAGCTGCAGCAGCGTCTTTGTTACCGGTGTACTTCAATTGTTCAGTAATAGCTTTTTCTACAGTAGAAGCAGCTACCAGAACTTCAGAACCGTTTGGTGCAATGACCTGTGCGTAAATATGACGCGGGGTACGATGTACCACCAGGCGAGTTGCACCCAGCTCTTTGAGCTTGCGGCGTGCGCGGGTCGCACGACGGATACGAGCAGATTTCTTATCCATAGTGTTACCTTACTTCTTCTTAGCCTCTTTGGTACGCACGACTTCGTCGGCGTAACGAACACCCTTGCCTTTATAAGGCTCAGGACGACGGTAGGCGCGCAGGTCTGCTGCAACCTGACCGATCAGCTGTTTATCCGCGCCTTTCAGCACGATTTCAGTCTGAGACGGACATTCTGCAGTGATACCAGCAGGCAGCTGATGCTCAACGGGGTGAGAGAAGCCCAGAGACAGGCCTACTGCATTCCCTTTGATAGCTGCACGATAACCTACACCAACCAGCTGAAGCTTTTTAGTGAAGCCTTCGGTAACACCAACAACCATTGAGTTCAGCAGGGCACGCGCGGTACCAGCCTGAGCCCATCCATCCACGAAACCATCACGCGGACCGAAGGTCAGAGCATTATCTGCATGTTTAACTTCAACAGCATTGTTGAGGGTACGAGTCAGCTCGCCGTTTTTACCTTTGATCGTAATAACCTGACCGTCGATTTTTACATCAACGCCGGCAGGAATGACGACCGGTGCTTTAGCAACACGAGACATTCTTTCCTCCGATTAGGCTACGTAGCAGATAATTTCGCCACCAAGACCAGCTTGGCGCGCTGCACGATCAGTCATAACACCTTTAGAGGTAGAAACAACTGCGATACCCAGACCAGCCATAACTTTAGGCAGCTCATCTTTTTTCTTATAGATGCGCAGGCCTGGGCGGCTGACACGCTGAATGCTTTCTACAACAGCTTTACCCTGGAAATACTTAAGAGTAAGTTCCAGTTCCGGCTTGGTGTCGCCTTCAACTTTAAAATCTTCGATAAAACCTTCTTCCTTCAGCACATTGGCAATTGCCACTTTCAGCTTGGCGGAAGGCATGGTGACCGCAACTTTGTTCGCGGCCTGACCGTTACGGATACGGGTCAGCATATCCGCGATCGGATCTTGCATGCTCATCTGTCTTTACTCCCGTGATTCAATTGGTAATTACCAGCTAGCCTTTTTCAAGCCTGGTACTTCACCGCGCATGGCGGCTTCACGCAGTTTGATACGGCTCAACCCAAACTTGCCCACATAACCATGTGGACGACCTGTTTGACGACAGCGGTTACGCTGACGAGACGGGCTGGAATCACGCGGCAGAGACTGCAGCTTGAGAACCGCATTCCAACGATCTTCGTCGGAAGCGTTCACATCAGAAATGATCGCTTTCAGTTCAGCGCGTTTAGCGAAGAATTTATCAGCTAAAGCTACGCGCTTTACTTCGCGTGCTTTCATTGATTGCTTAGCCATTCAGTAACCCTACCTTACTTGCGGAACGGGAAGTCAAAGGCAGCCAGCAGAGCACGGCCTTCTTCGTCAGAGTTCGCAGTAGTGGTAATGGTAATATCCAAACCACGCACGCGGTCGACTTTATCGTAGTCGATCTCTGGGAAGATGATCTGCTCACGGACACCCATGCTGTAGTTACCACGACCATCGAATGACTTAGCGGACAAGCCACGGAAGTCACGGATACGTGGAACAGCAATAGAGATCAGGCGCTCAAGGAACTCCCACATGCGTTCGCCACGCAGAGTTACTTTACAGCCGATCGGATAGCCCTGACGGATTTTGAAGCCTGCAACAGATTTGCGTGCTTTGGTGATCAACGGCTTTTGACCGGAGATTGCTGTCAGATCAGCTGCTGCGTTATCCAGCAGTTTCTTGTCAGCGATCGCTTCACCAACACCCATGTTCAGGGTGATCTTCTCGACCCGAGGGACTTGCATGACAGAATTGTAGTTAAACTCAGTCATGAGTTTGCTAACTACTTCGTCTTTGTAGTAATCATGCAGTTTCGCCATCGTACTACTCCAAATTACTTGATAGTTTCGCTGTTAGACTTGAAGAAACGGACTTTTTTGCCGTCTTCGAATCTAAAGCCTACACGGTCAGCCTTGCCGGTAGCCGCATTGAAGATTGCAACGTTAGAAACCTGAATAGCAGCTTCTTTTTCAACGATGCCACCTGGTTGGTTCAGGGCCGGAACCGGCTTCTGATGTTTCTTAACCAGGTTGATACCTTCAACGACGAGTTTGCCGGAAGACAGAACATTTTTTACTTTACCGCGTTTACCTTTATCTTTACCGGTTAACACGATAACTTCGTCATCACGACGGATTTTCGCTGCCATGATTCGCTCCTTAGAGTACTTCTGGTGCCAGAGAGATAATTTTCATGAACTTTTCAGTACGAAGTTCACGAGTTACCGGCCCAAAGATACGCGTGCCGATAGGCTGCTCGCTGTTATTGTTTAAAATAACGCATGCATTACCATCGAAGCGAATGACAGAACCGTCAGGGCGACGAACACCCTTCCTGGTGCGCACCACTACCGCTTTCAGCACATCACCTTTCTTGACCTTACCACGTGGAATTGCTTCTTTGATGGTGATCTTGATGATGTCGCCTACGCCTGCGTAGCGACGGTGCGAGCCACCCAGAACCTTGATACACATTACGCGACGTGCACCGGAGTTGTCGGCGACGGTCAGCATAGTCTGTTCTTGGATCATTTTAGTGCTCCGCTAATGTCAACTACTACCTGAGACCCTAAAATCAGAGTCGTCGAAAAGCCCCATATCGAGGGCGCGGCATTATAACACCGGTTCTACAATATGGGTAGAAAAAATACACGGCTCATTACTGAGCCGTGTATTCGTATTGAGAGGCCTAACTGTATTACAGAACGGCTTTCTCTACAACGCGAACCAGCGTCCAGGACTTAGTCTTGGACAGCGGACGGCATTCGCGGATTTCAACCACGTCACCGATACCGCATTCGTTGTTCTCGTCATGTACGTGCAGTTTGGTCGTACGCTTGATGAATTTACCGTAGATCGGGTGTTTCACAATGCGTTCGATAGCAACAACAATGGATTTCTCCATTTTGTCGCTAACAACACGACCTTGCAGAGTACGGATTTTATCGGTCATTACGCACCCGCCTTCTGAGTCAGTAAAGTCTTAACGCGTGCAACATCACGACGCACTTGCTTCAGCAGGTGAGTCTGTTGCAGCTGGCCACTTGCAGCCTGCATGCGGAGGTTAAACTGCTCACGCAGCAGGTTCAGCAGCTCAGCGTTCAGCTCTTCAACGCTTTTTTCACGCAGCTCATTTGCTTTCATTACATCACCGTCTTAGTTACAAAGGTGGTTTTAATCGGCAGTTTCGCTGCTGCCAGGCCGAATGCTTCACGGGCTAGCTCTTCCGGTACGCCGTCCATTTCATACAGGACTTTACCCGGCTGAATCAAGGCAACCCAATACTCCACGTTACCTTTACCTTTACCCATACGAACTTCCAGCGGCTTCTCGGTAATTGGTTTGTCCGGGAATACACGGATCCAGATTTTACCTTGACGCTTAACTGCACGGGTCATTGCACGACGTGCTGCTTCGATCTGACGTGCAGTCAGACGACCACGGCCAACAGCTTTCAGACCGAAAGTGCCGAAGCTAACATCCGTACCCTGCGCCAGACCACGGTTGCGGCCTTTGTGCACTTTACGGAATTTTGTACGCTTTGGTTGTAACATCAGCGACGCTCCTTATTTACGGCCTTTACGCTGCTGCTTTTTAGGTTGCGCAGCCGGTTTTTCCGGTTGTTCAACAGCAGCCATACCACCCAGGATCTCACCTTTGAAGATCCATACCTTAACGCCGATTACACCGTAAGTGGTGTGCGCTTCAGAGGTGTTGTAGTCGATGTCAGCACGCAGAGTGTGCAACGGTACGCGACCTTCGCGGTACCATTCGGTACGTGCGATTTCCGCGCCGCCGAGACGGCCGCTAACTTCAACTTTGATACCTTTAGCGCCCAGACGCATTGCGTTCTGTACAGCACGCTTCATAGCACGACGGAACATAACACGACGTTCCAGCTGTGAAGTGATGCTATCAGCAACCAATTTAGCGTCCAGTTCAGGCTTACGAACTTCAGCGATATTGATCTGTGCAGGAACGCCAGCGATATCCGCTACGACCTTGCGCAGTTTTTCTACGTCTTCGCCTTTCTTACCGATAACGATACCCGGGCGAGCGGTGTGAATAGTCACACGAATGCTCTTAGCCGGACGCTCGATAACGATACGAGATACAGACGCTTTAGCCAGTTCCTTAGTCAGGTACTGACGTACTTTAAAATCGCTGTCCAGGTTGTCAGCGAATTCTTTGGTGTTCGCAAACCAGGTTGAATTCCATGGTTTTACAATACCCAGGCGAATACCATTAGGATGTACTTTCTGACCCATTGCTAGTCTCCAGAGTCTCAGCGATCGGACACAACCACAGTAATGTGGCTGGTGCGCTTCAGGATGCGATCTGCACGACCTTTCGCACGCGGCATAATGCGCTTCATGCTTGGGCCTTCGTCTACGAAGATTTTCGCAACTTTCAGATCGTCAATGTCAGCGCCATCGTTGTGTTCAGCGTTAGCAATGGCAGATTCCAGTACTTTCTTGACCAATACCGCAGCTTTCTTGTTGGTATAGGTCAGGATGTCCAGGGCCTGCGACACTTTCTTACCGCGAATCAGGTCAGCAACAAGGCGAACCTTCTGAGCAGAAGAACGAGCATGGCGATGTTGAGCTAAAGTTTCCATCTCTTCCTCCTACCTTATTTCTTCTTCGCTTTTTTATCAGCAGCGTGGCCGCGATAAGTACGAGTCGGTGCGAATTCACCCAGTTTGTGACCGACCATTTCGTCGGAAACAAATACCGGAACGTGCTGACGACCATTATGGACAGCGATGGTCAAACCGATCATGTTAGGAAAGATCGTTGAACGACGGGACCAAGTGCGCAGGGGCTTCTTGTCACCGCTTTCCACCGCTTTCTCTACCTTCTTCAGCAAGTGCAGGTCAATAAAAGGACCTTTCTTGAGAGAACGTGGCATGGCTTATCCTCTAAAATTATTTGCTACGGCGACGTACGATAAATTTATCAGTACGCTTGTTGCTGCGGGTCTTCTTACCTTTGGTCTGAACGCCCCATGGAGTTACAGGGTGCTTACCAAAGTTACGACCTTCACCACCACCATGTGGGTGGTCGACTGGGTTCATCGCAGTACCGCGAACGGTAGGACGAACACCACGCCAGCGTGCAGCACCTGCTTTACCCAGAACGCGCAGCATATGCTCAGCATTGCCAACTTCGCCCAGAGTTGCACGGCAGTCTGCTTCTACTTTACGCATTTCACCAGAACGCAGACGCAGGGTGACATAAGCACCATCACGAGCAACGATCTGAACGTAAGTACCAGCGGAACGTGCCAGCTGACCGCCTTTACCTGGTTTCATTTCTACGTTATGAACGGTAGAACCAACCGGGATATTGCGCATCGGCAGGGTGTTACCTGCTTTGATTGCAGCATCAACGCCAGACTGAATCTGGTCGCCAGCTTTCAGGCCTTTAGGGGCCAGGATGTAACGGCGTTCGCCATCTTTGTACAGAACCAGCGCGATGTTCGCGGAACGGTTCGGATCGTACTCAAGACGCTCAACAATTGCCGGGATACCGTCTTTGTTGCGTTTGAAGTCAACAATACGATAAGCCTGCTTGTGACCACCACCGATGTGACGAGTGGTGATACGGCCATTGTTGTTACGACCACCGGATTTGCTGTTTTTTTCAACCAGCGGAGCAAAAGGTTTGCCCTTGTGCAGCTCTGGGTTGACCACTTTAACGACGTGGCGACGACCCGGAGATGTCGGTTTACATTTAACAACTGCCATTGTATTACTCCTCCGACTTACTCAGCGCCGCCGACGAAGTCCAGATTCTGGCCTTCCTTCAGGGTGACGTAAGCTTTTTTCCAGTCGCTACGACGACCGATACGCTGTCCGTGACGTTTAACTTTCCCTTTAACGACCAGGGTGTTAACGACTTCGACTTCGACTTCAAACAGTTTCTGCACAGCAGCTTTGATTTCTGCTTTGGTCGCGTCTTTAGCAACTTTGAGAACGATGGTATTTGTTTTTTCCATCGCAGCAGACGCTTTTTCAGAAACGTGCGGTGCACGAAGCACCTTCAGCAGACGTTCTTCACGAATCATGCCAGCATCTCCTCAACTTGCTTAACAGCATCAGCAGTCATTACGACTTTGTCGAAGGCGATCAGGCTAACCGGGTCGATACCAGTTGCATCGCGTACGTCAACCTTGTGCAGGTTGCGCGCAGCCAGGAACAGGTTTTCGTCCAGCTCACCGGTGATGATCAGCACATCTTCCAGAGCCATGTCTTTCAGTTTCTGTGCCAGCAGCTTAGTTTTAGGCGCTTCTACAGAGAACGTCTCGACAACGATCAGACGATCCTGACGTACCAGTTCGGACAGAATGCTTTTCAGCGCGCCGCGGTACATCTTTTTGTTTACTTTTTGACTGTGGTCCTGCGGGCGAGCAGCGAAGGTCACGCCACCGGAACGCCAGATCGGGCTCTTGATAGAACCTGAACGCGCACGGCCAGTACCTTTCTGGCGCCACGGCTTTTTGCCGGAACCAGTTACTTCAGCACGAGTCTTCTGAGCACGAGTACCCTGACGAGCACCAGCTGCATAAGCAACTACAACCTGGTGAACCAGCGCTTCGTTGAAATCACGACCGAAGGTAGTTTCGGAAACAGTCAGCGCGCTCTGCGCGTCTTTCAATACTAATTCCATTGCTATCCCCTTACGCCTTCACAGCTGGTTTAACGATCAGGTCGCTACCGGTTGCACCGGGAACAGCACCTTTAACCAGCAGCAGGTTGCGCTCAGCGTCAACACGTACTACGTCCAGGCTCTGAACAGTTACACGTTCGTTACCCAGCTGACCTGCCATTTTCTTGCCTTTGAACACTTTGCCCGGAGTCTGGTTCTGACCGATAGAACCCGGAACGCGGTGAGACAAGGAGTTACCGTGGGTAGCGTCCTGGGTACGGAAGTTCCAGCGCTTAACGGTACCAGCAAAACCTTTACCTTTAGAGGTACCGGTTACGTCAACTTTTTTAACTTCAGCAAACAGCTCAACGCTAATGTCCTGACCTACGGTGAACTCTTCGCCTTCAGCAAGACGGAATTCCCACAGACCACGGCCAGCTTCAACGCCAGCTTTAGCGAAGTGACCAGCCTCCGGCTTGGTTACACGGTTAGCTTTTTTAGCACCGGTAGTAACCTGAACAGCACGGTAGCCATCGTTAGCCAGGTCTTTAACCTGAGTAACGCGGTTTGCTTCAACTTCGATTACGGTTACTGGGATAGAAACGCCATCTTCAGTGAAGATGCGGGTCATACCCACTTTTTTACCGACTAAACCAATCATTGTTTCAACCTCTCAATCGCTCGATGACCTGATTAACCCAGGCTGATCTGCACGTCTACACCGGCAGCCAGATCCAGACGCATCAGAGCATCAACGGTTTTCTCAGTTGGCTCAACGATGTCAACCAGACGCTTATGAGTACGAATTTCGTACTGATCACGCGCATCTTTGTTAACGTGCGGAGAGATCAGAACGGTAAAACGCTCTTTGCGGGTCGGCAGCGGGATCGGACCACGGACTTGCGCACCAGTGCGCTTAGCAGTCTCGACGATTTCCGCGGTTGATTGATCGATAAGACGATGATCAAACGCTTTCAGGCGGATACGGATTCTTTGGTTCTGCATGAGACCAGAGCTCCAATTATTTTATAAACGAAAATGATTACTACTCAAACCCATTACGATTGATGGGAGAGTGTAACCGTTCTTACGTAGCCCCCCAATTGGGAGCATTGTTGAGTAACGAAAAACAGGGTTACTCAGGTTCAGATTGAACCAGCTGTCAATTACGACAAGCCCGCGCATTATACGTAAATCTGACTACAACGCAAGTGCAGTTTATAAAACAGGCTTTCGTGGTGGGTTTTGCGTAGCCGCTCGACATCGGGTTGCAAACCGTGTCGAGCTAGCGTGATTCGCTGGAAGGTTTCACGCAAAGACAACTTTTGCTGTTTGCCCTGCAATAACGCCCGGAAGAGGATAGCGCTGCGATACTTTCTGAGGCTTAAACCATGCTAACCGCCCTTCCCTTTCTGATGCTCTATGCAGTCTTGACCTGTCTTCTGGTGCGCGAAGATATCCGCTCAGGCCTTTTACCCGACAAATACCTTTGTCCATTACTTTGGACAGGCCTTCTTTTCCATCTCATGATTCATCCTGATTTTCTCGCCAGCGCCGTAATGGGTGCGATGGCGGGATACATCGGCTTTGCCTGTATTTATTGGGGTTATCGTATGGTGTTTAAACGAGAAGGGCTAGGATATGGAGATGTGAAGTATCTTGCTGCGTTAGGCGCCTGGCACGGCTGGTGCGTTCTTCCGGCGATGGCCTTGTCTGCTGCAATTCTGGCAATAAGCTTTGTGCTGATTCAGATGGTCATGAAACCGGGACAACAGATACATAAAAACCCACTACCGTTTGGCCCATTTCTGGCGGCAGCAGGTTTAGTGTCGGGTTGGCAGAGCTTACTCAGTCTGCCACTTTGATCTGAGATTGCAGGTAGTTTTGCAGACCAATTTTTCCGATGAGGTCCAGCTCGGTTTCCAGCCAGTCGATATGGCCCTCTTCGTCAGCCAGAATGGTGATCATCATGTCACGGCTGACGTAATCATGAACGCTATCAGCGTAGGCAATGGCTTCACGAAGATCCTTCGCCCCTTCAAGTTCAAGACGGAGATCGGATTGCAGCATTTCTTCGACATCTTCACCAATACCCAGCTTCCCGAGATCCTGCAAATTCGGGATACCTTCGAGAAATAGAATACGCTCGATGTATTTATCGGCATGTTTCATCTCATCGATGGATTCATGGTATTCGACATCATTGAGGCGCGTCAGGCCCCAATTTTTGAACATTCTCGCATGGAGAAAATACTGATTGATTGCGACAAGCTCATTTCCCAATAATTTATTGAGATAACTTATGATTTTAACATCACCTTTCATTATATAGTCCCTCCGCTTCCACTTATTGAAGCGTAGATGGGGCTGCAGGGATGTCAAAAAAAAGATAGAGCCTCAGGCGATCTCTTTGTATTCCGGGATCTGCGTCAATTCGTCCTGCATTATCTCGCGCGCCGCGCGAACGCACTTACCGCATTGATTTCCTACTGGAACAAATTTTCGAAGCTGCTGGAAAGACTGAGGGTGAAACTGGCGAACGGCCTGACGTATTTTTTTGTCACTCACACCATTACACAAACAAACGTACATAAAAACTCCCGCTCAATTTATGATCAAAGTGTAAGTGAGAATAATTATGATTACAATAGCACATCCGTTCCTGGACGCGCCGGCAGCTAACAAAAAATGCGAATAATTGTGACGGGCAATGAATTCAGGGCACAAAAAAGAGCGCCGAAGCGCCCTTTTTTTATTCAAAACTAATTAACGAGTAATTAGCCCAGAACTTTAGCTACAACGCCCGCACCAACAGTACGGCCGCCTTCACGGATTGCGAAACGCAGACCGTCATCCATCGCGATTGGGTGGATCAGGGTAACAACCATTTTGATGTTGTCGCCTGGCATTACCATCTCTACGCCTTCTGGCA